>LWDU01038740.1_pt1 | contig 11282 bp, 10 predicted proteins | sample 727161 | NCBI WGS metagenome assembly LWDU01 (sample SAMN04566230, study PRJNA314399) | hydrothermal vent metagenome | isolation source: deep sea hydrothermal plume seawater | place: Mexico: Gulf of California, Guaymas Basin | collected 2004-07-11 | reverse complement strand
CGATGTGGACGAACTCGTCGTAGGGCAGGCCCTCGATGCGGACCTTGTCCGGGCCGGCTTCGATGACCGAGACGTGGATCTTGTCGTGGTGGAAGATGTGTGAGCTGCTCCGGCTCGTGGGCTCGCGCTTCTCGCCGTCCACCGACTTGGTGTAGTCGTCGTATTCGCTCGGGTCGTCCTCGACGAGACCCTTTCCTTCGAGGAAGGACTTCTCGATGGCGATCGGGACGATTTCACTCATGGGGGTGGTCTCCTTGCTGGGTTGGGTCTCCGTCGTCGCGTCGTTCGCGAACAAGGCCAGGCTGATCGACGCCAGCGCGAACAGCGACAGTCTTCGAAAGGCGTTCATGATCGTTGTTCTCCTACCCGTCATTTTTTGCCCTACCCGTAATAATTAAGGAGGGAAGAATGTCGCTCGAAATGTCTATGATCGTTTAATCATTGCACTGATTCAATCGAGAGACAAGCGGCGCTGGCGGGCGCCGGGCGCAGGTCGCCATCAAGCGTGCAGGTCGCCGAGCGCGTTCTTGACTACTGGATGAACGATCCGGCCGCGGTGGGCATTCAAACCGGTCGCGAGTCCCTGGCCCTGCAGCGCATCGTCCGCCACGGAGCTCCCCTAGGGATTCAACATAACGCCCAGGCTCGGACGTTGTGCCAGAACCGAGCTTGTATGTCCTATCCCCGACCTCACGGATTCGCTGGAACGACACAGTGGTTCTCGATCTTCGCGTCGAACGTATTCATGTCGTCATGGGAGGTACAGCCGGGAACACGCCCATGAATGAGATCAGCGATGTTGTCCGGCACCCACTCCGTCACGGCGATCGTTCGCTTCACAGGCTTGGGGTTCGGCGTGGAGACGACATGGCCGATGGGGTGAAGCGGAAAGTCCGCGAGGTGCGTGAACTCCAACTCGACCTCGTACTGGCCGCCATAGTCGATGTGGAGACGCTCGGGCAGCCCGGCCTCGCCGAAAGTCGGCGTCGTCACGGCACTCTGGCAGCCGCTACTGACCTCATCCTGGATCAGGTGACCACAGTCAAAGGTGTAGGGGGGCTTCGCCGACCACGCGTAGCCGCCGTCGAAGGTGCCGTCCTCGTACTCAACGAGCCACATCGTCCAGTGCTTCTCGATCTCGAGAAAGGCCTCGGTCAATACCCAAGGCGTTCCCGGCTTGGCCCAGACGTAGTCGAGCAGACTCAACCCGAACACCGGATCCCCGTCCACGTGACCTTCGACGAGGCCCGTCTGGCTCTGGTGGTAGATCGGGCAATCGATTCGATCCTGCACGGGGATGCGGAAGAACACGCCATCCCCATGGTGAGTGACGGTGAGATCGATCCTCCCGTCGAAATCGACCCAGTGGTACTGTCGCGGATCCATGATCAGGTGTCCGCCACTCGGGAAGCGGAACTCGAGGCGATCCCCCGCGTCCTTGTACTCGTATTGATGCCAACTGCGCAGATCGCTGCCGTCGATGAGGAGCGGCGACGAACGCAACGTGAGACCCGGCTCTCGGATGACGCTCGCGTCCGAGATCGAGATGGTGGGTTTGCCGCCGCTCCCGATCGTCAGCATGAACCAGTACCGATTGCCAGACTCTCCGACGAGCGCCTGACACGGCCAGAAGCCGCAGATTCCGAGCTCCGAGCGCGGCGTGAAGTCGGGCTTGTAGTTCTCGAGCGGAACCGGGGCTGTCCAGATTTCATAGCGAAGCCTGTTCAGGTGGGTCATCGGGATGCTCCATGGGTGGGCTTGAAGGTGAGCAAGAGCTCGTTCAATCCTTGGATCACGAAGCTCGGGAACGGCTCGAATTTGTTTTCGGGAGCGAACTGAACGTCGTCGAGGCGAGCCAGGAGCTGCTCGAAGGCGATCCTCGCCTGCATGACACCGAGGTGGAGCCCGATGCACTTGTGCGGGCCGTAGCCGAACGCCATGTGCCGGCTCGCGTTCTTGCGGCGGATGTCGAAGACGTCGGGATTCTCGAAGCGACTCGGATCCCGTCCGGCAGACGAGTAGGCGAGGAACATCATCGCGCCCTTCGGCACCCTACAGCCCATGACCTCGGCGTCGTGGTTCGCGATTCGGAACATGCCGTGGACGGGCGCCTTCAGACGCAGACTCTCTTCGAGCATGTTCGGAATAAGCGACCGGTCGTCCTTGACGAGTGCGTACTGATCGGGATGGCGAAGCAGCATCTCCCAGGACGAGGTCAGGAGCTTGGCCGTCGTCTCGATGCCGCCAGTGAGGAGCTGACGAAGGATCGACAACATCTCGCCGTCCTCGAGCGGAACGTCACCCTCGTCGCTCTTGGCCACCATCGTCGATATGAAGTCATCCCGCGGTTCCGCGCGTCTGTCCCTGATGACCCGATCGAAGTACTTCGCAAAGCTCGTCATCAACGAGTGGTTGCGCGCGTGAGCGTCCGGGCCGAGCCCGCCCGGCTTGCCGAGTGGCGCTATGTGGGCAAAGGCCCAGTCGACGAACTTCTCTTCATCCGCGATGGGCACGCCAAGCAGGGCTGCGATAGTGACGACCGGGAACTTCAGGGCGAACTGACTGACGAACTCGACCCGCCCATCCTCGATGAATTCATAGATCAGTCGATCCGCGATCGACCGGATGTCGTTCTCGCGAGGCCGAAGCGCTGTGGGAGAGAACGCGCGGCCGGCGAGGCGCTTGTGCCGGGAATGAACAGGCGGGTCTGCGCTGAGCAGCGCCGGTTTCAACGCCCCCTCCTCGCCCGACACGGCCCGAGATGAGAAGTCGTCCGTTCGCGTGGTGACTTCTTTGAGGGCGTCGTAGCCGGTCACGACGTAGAGGTTCAGCGGCTCGACGAGGGCAACCGGGGCGATGGCGTGCAGCGCCCGGAAGGCTTCGACACTCTGGTCCAGAGCCTCTGGCTCGAGGAGGAAGAAATCGCGGACAATCGCGGACGCGTCGGACATGGAAAGTCTCCAAGGGGTGCCTATCCCGGGCTAATCGCCGGACTCCGTGACGGCTTCGATCGAGCCTTCCGGCGCTCGGGCGACGAACTCGGTGAACCGGCCGGTCGCAGCAAAGATCGATCCGCCATCGAGATCGACGGTCTGTCCCGCGAACATCTCGGCCGCATCGGTGCAGCACAGTGCGATCGCTTCTGCGACGGGGCCTGGCTCGTCGATCACTCTACGCGGATGCATCCATGCAAGCGCCTTCATGATGCGGTCGTAGAGCGGGCCGAGCAGGAGCTTCGGCCCTGCACTGTGAAAAGTGGACGGGTTCACGCCGATCACGCGGACTCCAGTCCCGGCGAGCTCGATCTCGAGATATCGAACCAACATCTCCATCCCGGCCTTCGCAGCGGCGAGAAGTCCGTGCGCTGGCCCGTAGGTCCGCGTGTCGATGCCGGAAACGGCAATGATCCGGCCGCCGCCGCGCTCCTGCATTCGCGGAACCGCGCGTTGGACCGCGGCGAGAAACCCCGTAATCGTGATGGCGAACGTCTTGTCGACGTGGTGCGGCTTGATGTCGAGGAGCGGCTTGAAGGCGGTGGCCGCAGCGTTCGCAATGAGGATGTCGACGCCCCCGGGCCCGTCCGGCCCCTCGATCCAGTCGAAGAGTGCGTCGATCGACGCGGGCTCGCCCATGTCGAGTTGGCGCACATGGCAGCGGCCCCCGGCCGCCGCGATTTCCTTCGAGACGGACTCCGCCTCTTCCGCCTGGCGGTGGTAGGTCACGATGGGCACGGCGCCCAGGCTGGCCAGGCGAATCGCCGTCTCCCGGCCGAGGCCGCGCGAGCTCCCCGTCACCAGCGCGATCCGACCCTCAAGATCCGTCCGCAACCCAGTCGACTCATTCTTCATGACCCTTCCTCCACAATCTTCTCCGCCTTTGGCAGTCATTCGACCCCATCGAGCGCTGCCTGTTTCGCCCAGCGGTAGTCTGCCTTCCCGTTCGGCGCCCGGTAGACTTCGTCGACGAACACGACGTAACGGGGCGCCTTGTACCCGGCGATCTGCGACTTCACCGTCGTGATGATGTCGTCCGGGTCGGTCGGCTCGCGCACGGAGCACACGAGCGCGACCGCCTCGCCGAAGCGTTCGTGCGGAACGCCGACGGCGTTCGCGTCGACCACGGTGGCGTGCTGGCGCGCCGCCACCTCGACTTCCTCGGGGTAGATCTTCTCGCCACCCGAGTTGATGCACATCGAACCGCGGCCGAGAAGAGTGACCCGACCATCCTCCGCTATGACGGCGTAGTCGCCGGGCGCGGTGTACCGGACACCCTCGACGACCGGAAATGTCGCGAGCGTCTTCTCCGGGTCGCCCCAGTAGCCGCGCGGTTGAGGCCCGGCGGCGGCCAGGCGCCCGGGCTGGTCGCTGCCCCAGGGCAGCGGTTGGCCGGTTTCGTCGTCGAGAACCACGACGTTCGGGAGCGCCGTGAACACGGCCGTCTCCGGAGGCTCATCGCCGGGCATCGTCATCGCGATCGCAAAGGGACCGCCCTCGGACGCGCCAATCATGTCGACGATCGCCGCCTGGGGCATGGCGGCCTGGAAACGACGCTTCTGGGCGATCGACAGCGTTGCACCCGTTGAGGCAATCCGCTGCATCGACGAAAGATCGCGGCTGGAACTCGCCCCACCCGGCTCGAGGGCATCCGTCATCGGGCGAGCGAAGGCGTCGCCTACGATCGACAGCTGAGTGACGCGGTGCTTCTCAACGAGTCGCCACAACTCGTCGGCGTCGAAAGACCGCCCCCCGAGCAGGACGACGGAGCCGCCCATCACGAATGCCCCGATCGCGAGAAAGAGTGCCGTGCCGTGCATCAACGGCGGCGCACAGAGCATCACGGGGCTCGAGCCGCTGTCACGTAGACGCGCCGCAATCGCGCCGACCTCGTCGACGGTGGTCGGCGCCTCGACCCCGGCGGTGCCGTACTGCGCGATCGCGAGGGCACCGAACAGATCGACATGTCGCCAGGTCACGCCCTTGGGATTGCCAGTCGTGCCACCCGTGTAGAGCATGAGAACGTCTTCGCCCGACCGATCGATACGCGCCATGGCCGACGCGGCGTCGCGGACCTCGTGATACCACTCGGCACCGCCGAGCAGCGGCGAGCCGTCGTCGACCTGCAGGAGTACTCGGACCGTCGGCATTGAAGAACGCGCCTCGTCCACGCGATCCGCGAGCGATCCGTGGAAGATGAGCACCTCGGCTCCAGCGTTGCCGCAGATGTACGCGAGCTCGGGAGCCTTGTATCGATAGTTCACGTTCACCGGAGAGGCCCGGAGCTTGAACGCCGCGTAGGTCGACTCGAGGTACTCCGGGCAGTTGTACATCAACTGAGCGACCCGCGTTTCGCGCTCAACGCCGCGGTCTCGCAGGCCTTGTGCGAGCCGAGCTGCACCGCGATCGAGGCTCTGCCAGTCGGTGACATGGTCGCCGACCACGACTGCCGTGGCCTCGGGCGCCGCGTCGGCGAGCGCCTCCCAGAGCGTCGCCCAATTCTCGTTCGGACTGCTCATCGTCTCTCCTTCCGCGCGGCCCTATGGCCCCTTCGAAGGCGAAGACTGTTGACACCTCGGAACTGCACCGAGTCGATCATCTCAAACGAATGGCCCTCGAACTCACTCTCCTGAAGCAGGGGAAGCAGTTCTTCCAGTGCGATGCGTGCTTCCATGCGCGCGAGCGCCGCCCCGATACAGAAATGGATCCCCAGACCGAAGCCGAGGTGGCCCGCCGTGTTGCGGTCGAGATCGAACTCTTCGGCGTCCTCGCCCCAGTGCACCGGGTCTCGGTTGGCAGAACCGATGAGCAGGGTAACGATGCCGTCCTTCGGAATCTTCGTGCCCGCGATCTCGACGTCTTCCTTGGCCCTGCGAAAGATGTACTGGACCGGGGTATCCCAGCGCAGCGTCTCTTCGAGCAGCGCCTCGATTCGGAAAGGATCTTCGACCACTCGTTGGCAGACGTCCGGGCGTTCGATGAGGACTCGCACTGCGTTCCCAATCAGATTCGTCGTCGTTTCCGAACCCGCGAAGGTCAAGACGCCCGCGAAACCAAACGTCTCCTTGGGAGTGAGAATCTCCCCACCCTGCGCGCGCGTCAGTTCACTCACGATGTCGTCCTGAGGCGCTGCTTGGCGCTCGGCAATCACGCCTGCGAGATGCTGGGCTTGCTCGAGCCCAGCCTTGGCGGCACCGCTTTCCACCGGATCTACGAACCGAAGGGACCCGGTCATCGCTGCAGTTTGGATCGTCGCACGACGCTTGAAGTCATCGCGGTGTTCCGGGCCAATCCCGAGCACGTGGGCGATGATCGTCGGAGGAACCGGTGAAGCCAGATCTGCGATGACATCGAACGAGCCTGCGGCACGCATCCCTTCGACCGCCGTCCGCGTCTCCGCCTCGACGATCGGGCGCCACGACTCGACGCGTCGCGGTGTGAAGGCACGGTTCACGATGCCGCGCAGCCGGGTGTGGTCCGGCGGATCGCAGGTCACGACGTTCCCGGGCATTTGAGGCGCACCGGGCTCGGGCTCACGGCCACCGCCGATGGCGAGGACCGTCGCCATGGCATCGCTTGAGAATCGATCGGGATCCGTCAGGATCGATGCGACGTCGCCGTATCTCGCGACGACAAACATCCGCGACGCCTCGGCCCAGTATACGGGTGCCTCCTTCCGGAGCCGTGCGTAGTAGGCGTAGGGATCGACTCGACACTCCAGGGAGAAGGGATCGTAGTCAATGCTCATCGTTTGTCTCGTAGCGCGGCGCGCGCGCCAAACTGGTCGGTAATTGCGCGTACGCGGGTGACGACACTCCCTTCCACCGTCGCGAACCCGACGCAGTTCATCGTCGTCGTCTTCCCAGCCAAAGCGTCATCCACCCCGGGCCAACCGGCGGTATAGGAGCCCGTCTGCGAGATGTGGAACGCCACCCGATCACCCGCAGAGAAGAGATCGTTGACCTCCGCGCTCTCGACATCGATCGGAGAAGGCGCGAGCTCTCGATACCAGGAACCGTCGATCGTGACGTCGCGAGCCGCCCGCAGATCACCCTTCAGCAACCAGGTTCTCGCGATCTCCTCGGCGTCCGGATTCGACGCGTCTGCGACGGTGGACGTCCACGGATCCACGTGAGGTGGCTCGAGAGGCGCAACCTCGCCCGACTGGAGCTGAGCCTCCTGGGCAAGGAAGTCCTGCTCGACGTAGTTCTCAAGAAGCTGTTTGCCATCCCACCGGTAGAGCCCGATGCCTCCCCACGCGGCGCTTTTCCCACCCGCTGCCGGCGAACAGCCGTGCTCGCTGAATCGCATGGCCAGCCGCTCGCCGTTGGTCACGAACTCATGAACGTCGAGCCCAAGCCCCGGAAAACGATCGAACACCCGCCGCACGGCCGGCTTGTACGCCGAGTCCCGCGGAAGGTCCATCCCCGAGATGTGCACCACGTAATCGGGGTGCATGATCTCGTCACAGACGCTCTGGTCGTGACTGTTCGTGTAGTCGATGCAGTACTTTTTCATCAGCGCAACGAAGGGCTCCATCGTTACTTCTCCTCCACGTACGAATCGAGGAGCGCCGGGACCCGCAAGGCGGCGGGCACCCGTTCAGAACCGATGCGACGGTCGATCTGCTCGTGGACGTAGCGGATGCGGCGCTCCTGGTACTGCAGTCGCAGAACGTCCGTCACGCCGCACTCCATTGACTTCTGCGCCGGGCCGAGTGCATTCAGGTCTTCGAGCAACACGTTCCAGTTGGCCTCGACGCTCGCATCGATCATATTCGCAGTCGAATCCGTGCGTTCGACCGGCGAGAGGAAGTGGGTCATGTAGAGCGACCGATCGGGACGCTCGGGCCACGCCGAGATCAGGAAGCACGAGTTCGCGCCGCCGAAGACGAGGCTCAGGTTGGGGAAGATGTGGAATGAGTAGACCCCCAATTCAGCTAGCCGCGTATCGCCCTCGAAGACCGGCGTCGGCGGACGCGGTACGTCGTCGCGGAACCGAAGGAGCATTCGCGAGTGCCCATTCGGAAGGAGCCACTGACCGGTTCGTTTTTCGTCGAGAAAGGCCGCGGCGCTGTTCCTGTGTAGGAACGGTACGTGGTACGTCTCGATGTTGCCATCGCCCGCGAGCTTCCAGTTGCAGGGAATGTCAATAGACCTCTGCTCAGCGAAATGCGCACCCGTCGACCCATCGCCGATGAGTGAATCGACCTCCGTCGCGATGGGTTCGAGGTACGCGCGAAGCGTGGGACCGCCCTGCGTGAGCTTCACGAAGATGAGCCCACCCCAGCTGTCGCATTCGACCTGAGCCAGCGGCGGGCACTTCTCCTTCATCCCATCCGGGAAGTTCTTCGCCTCGGGGTATCCGACGAGCTCGCCCTTCAGGTCGTAGGTCCATGCGTGGTACTTGCAGATCAGGTGGCTACCGGTCGAACCCTGCGGCTGGTCGATCAGTGGCCCGCCACGATGGCGACACGCGTTGTAGAACGCGCGAATGCGCGAGTCGCGACCTCGCACCAGGAAGATCGGGTGCCCCATTCGCTCCAGACCTTCGAGCGCGAGGTAGTCCCCCGGTTCGGGGAGCTGGGCCTCGTGCGCGACAAAGAGCCACGAGTCCCGAAACACGCTTTCAACTTCGAGCGAGAAGAACCCCGCATCCGTGTAGCGCCTCGCGGGAACGTCGATCGGATTGGGGAAGGTTTCAGGGAAGGAGTCACGACAGCTCTCGGCCTCGGGGAGCTGTGCGATCGCGTCGACGTGTTGGGACTCCATGCTCTCTCCTGCCTCTCGGGACTTGCATTAAGTAACTGATCGATTACATTCCGGCAACCCGACGCAGGGAGGTGCCCCTTGACCGCCACAAAAGCCCCTAGGTCCGCCCGCGCGAAAGCTCTTGGACGCCCGCGTACCCAGGACCGCGCCCCCGGCGAAACACGGGAGCGTCTGGTCGAGGCCGCAGCGGAGGTCTTCGCGGAGCTGGGATACGAGGGCGCATCGATCCAGGCGATCGCCGCCGCGGCCGATGTCACGAGCGGCACGATCTACCGGCACTTCGAGAGCAAGGCCGCCCTACTTCTCGAGGTCGTACGCCGAGCGGTGCACGCCGTTCCCCTCGTCGACCGGCTGGGAGATGAGAGCTGCGCCGAGCCTGCCGACATCGCGCGACTCGTCTCAGTCTACGCGGATCCGTCGCTGCGACGTACGCGGCGCCTCGCCATCGAAATCCACGCCGCGGCGAGTCGCGACACCGACGCTCGCGAGCAGCTATTGATCTTCAACAAGAAGATACACTCGTCGATCGTTCGCAAGATCGATGGGTGCAAGCGCTCCGGCCTCATCTCGGAAGACCTCGATGCAAAGCATACGACGAGCCTACTCCTCGTGATGGTCATGGGGCTCGCCCACCTCGAGACGCTGGAACCGGACCTCGTCGGTGACCGCGCCTGGACGCGCTTCATCGAGAGTTCCGTCCACGCCGTCCTCGAAGATCGGAACTGAGGAGGGATCGGGACGCATGGACGCGCTTCGAGACAAGAACGTGCTGATCACAGGAGCCGCAGGCGGGATCGGCCGCGCCCTCGCGGAGGTCGCAATCGGAGCCGGGGCAAATGTCACGCTCACCGACCTGGATCTCGCTCCGCTGGAGAGCTACGCAGGCTCGGCTCGCGCTCGAACCGCCGCGCTGAACGTCGCAGACGAAGCTGCATGGAAGGCACTTCCCGTTCCAGACGACGGCTGGGACTTCGTCGCCCTGAACGCGGGCGTGATGAGCGCTCCGCCGGAGGCAAGTCCGGAGGAGTCCGACATTCTGGCGCTCCCGCCGGATCGATACCGGCGGATCATCGACGTGAACGTCGATGGAATCGCCTTCGGTATGCGCAGTACGTTGCCTGCGTTGAACGATGGAGGAGCGATCGTAGCGACCGCTTCGGCCGCAGGACTCGTCGGCTACGGACTCGACCCGGCGTNNNNGTCGTGGGGCTCGTTCGCGCGGTCGCATCACAGCTCTCGATGCAGGGGAAGAGGCAACGCGTGTGCGCGATCTGCCCTGGCGGTGTTCAGACCAACATCGTGCCGACCTACGCGCGGGCGATCCCGATGATGGAGCCTCGGGTGATTGCCGAAGAGATCGCGGACCTGTGGATCGCCGGCGAAAACGGGGAGATCCGGGCACGGATACAGGCCGACGTCCCCGCGCAGCGAATCGACGAACCCAAGCTCGAAGGATGGGGGGCCGGATGACGACAAACCGCGACACCATCGACCTGCTCAACCCTGAATTCTACGTCGGCGACCCCCATCCCGCGTATCGCTGGATGCGTGAGAACGAACCCGTCTTCCGGGACGAGAAGAACGCTCTCTGGGGCATCACGACGATGGCGGACATCCGCAACGTCGAGAGGATGTCGGACCTCTTCATCAGCTCGCAGGGCTATCGCTCCACCGACCATCCGGCCGAAGACTCGATGATCAAGAAGGACGACCCGAGCCATGCCGAGCAGCGAAAACTGATCTCGGCACGCTTCACGCCCCGCGCCGTCCGCCAACGTGAGGACGAAATCCGTGGGATCGTCGTCGAATGCCTCGAACGGATTCGCGCACGGGGCTCGGCCGAGGTCGTCGACTCACTTGCGGCTCGGATCCCGGCCACGCTCACCTGCCGGCTCCTAGGCTTCCCCGACTCGCATTGGAGCCTGCTCGACGACTGGTCGGCGAAGTTGATGCGCGTCGATCGCCTCCCTTTCGAACCGCGCCTCATGAACGACTCGACCCAGGCCTTCGTCGACATGAGCGAAGCCGCCTTCGAGCTGTACGAGAGCCGACGACGCGAGCCTCGCGACGACCTGATGTCGCTCTGGGCTCACGCCGATCTTGGGGGGAGCCCAATGAAGTTCGAGACCATCCAGTGGGAGCTCGGCCTCGTCATCCCGGGTGGCGTCGACACGACCCGCACCACGATCGCGAGATCATTGATCCTTCTTTCCAACCGTCCCGACCTGTGGGAGCAGATGGTGCAGAAGCCAAGCATGATCCAAAGCGCCGTCGAGGAGCTGTTCCGCTATATCACGCCGCTGAACAACATGTTCCGGGTAGCTGCGCGGAACACCGAGATCAACGGGCAGCGGATCGCCGCCGGCGATCGACTCTGCCTGCTCTACCCATCGGCGAACCGCGATGAGACCGTCTTCGAAGATCCCGACGAAATCCGCCTCGACCGTTCGCCGAACCCCCACGTGGCATTCGGACTGGGGACCCACTTCTGTTTGGGAGCCAACCTTGCGCGGATCAC
>LWDU01036311.1_pt1 | contig 11282 bp, 4 predicted proteins | sample 727161 | NCBI WGS metagenome assembly LWDU01 (sample SAMN04566230, study PRJNA314399) | hydrothermal vent metagenome | isolation source: deep sea hydrothermal plume seawater | place: Mexico: Gulf of California, Guaymas Basin | collected 2004-07-11 | reverse complement strand
TGCATGTCACCAATCTCGCCCAGGTTCAGCGAACCGGCAGAAACGATGGGAATCAGAGCACAAATCGCCAGCGGGATTTCGTAGCTGACCATCTGGGCAGCTTCACGCATACCACCGAACAGTGACCATTTGGAGCCGCTGGAATAGCCGGCCATGATGATGCCAAAGACTTCCAGTGACAGTATCGCCAGCAGAATAAACAGACCGCAGTCCGCAGAAACGGCGACCCAACTATGACTGAACGGCAACACAACAAACGCCGCAAACGAAGCCAGGCAGACGATGTAAGGGGCTGATCGAAACAGCATGGCGTCAGCGACGGGCGGACACAGATCTTCTTTTTGGATCAGTTTGATGCCGTCGGCCAACGACTGCAGCCAGCCAAAGCGGCCGCCCACTCGAGTTGGTCCGAGTCTGTCCTGAATTCGGCCGGATCCTTTGCGTTCCAGCCAGATTAAGAAGAAGGGGCACAGGGCGAACACATGGAATATCAATACCACATGGATGATCGCGGCGATCACAAATGCAGCGTCACTGGAAATCTCAAGGCCCAAATACGGCAGGGGCCCTGTCAACGCATCCGTGAGTGAATTGGCTGCCAATGTGTTGATCATATTTTCAACCGACGTCGTGGCGGTAGATGTCTCAGAACTGACAACAGGCGATTTGCTCTGCCCACAGGATGGGTAACGGTGGCCGCAAAATGTCGCGGGAACTATGACAAATGAAAAAGTCGACTGCAACCAACCCCTTGCGCGATTCGCAGCAGCCGTTCGACTTCCACCACGTGACGAGCCCCAGCCCCCTGCATTTCCCAGTTGTGAGAAGCAACGGCGTGCCGGCATGGCAACCTGGGTGAACGTTGACGACTCGGCGAACCGTCTCACGTCCTGCGGTTAGTCGGTGTGCGCGACGTGTGTGGTTGCATCAGCACTGCATCCGCCGTCCGACTCTGAGGCACCTTTGGTAAGCAGTCCGCAGCTTCATCGTCGGAAGGGGGCAGTCACGGAATTTTGTGCCACCTTGGTGGACGTGAACGAACGGGTGCCCGAGGGCCTCCCAGACTCCGCGACACGACGTTGCCCCGTCACGGAACGACAGGTTTCCCGGCCAGAATCAATTGCTGGTGTTCCGTGATTTGCTTTTTCTGCGCGGCGGGTGCCTTTTCCAAAGCTGTCGTGACCCATTGTTTTGCCGCGTCGAAATCACCATTTGCGGCATGAGCGACGGCCAGCGTGTCCAGAGCATTCCAGTCTTCGTACTGACTCATGGTACATGCTGCGGTCGCCAGCCTCACGGCTTCACTCGCGTTCCTGATCGACTCGTTCTGGCTGGTCGCATACATCCATGCCAGATCGTTGGCGGGCTGAAAGTCCCTGGGATTTTTGATCATGGCTGTCTTGAGGTCATTAATGGCCAACGCATCGTTGCCCTGTTGGCGATGGGCATATGCTCGGTTGCCGTAGGCCTCAATATAATTGTTGTCGATGTTCAGGGCTGCAGAAAAGTCGACGATGGCCGCCGTGTAGTTTCCAGTCTTCGAATGCACCACACCGCGGTTGTTCAACGCCTCCGGGTATTCGTTGTTTAACTGAATGGCCGCATTCAGGTCGGGCAGGGCATCGTTAAATTGCCCCGTGGCGATGTAGCACAACGCTCGATTATTCAACGCCAGAAAGTGCCTGGGGTCCGCTTTGATCGCAGCACTCAGGTCATTGACAGCCGCTGCGTAGTCTTTCATCAGGTACCAGGCCTGTCCGCGATTGTTTAGTACGCCGGCCTGTCCAGGCCTTCTTTTCAGGCTTTCTGAAAAATCCGCAATGGCCTTGTCGAATTGCCTGTGAGCCAGGAATGCGATGCCCCGCAGGTGAAAGTTCTCGGCGCTGGGTTCCGCCTGCACTCGCCGACTGAACTCCTCCGCAGCCGTGTCGAAACTCACCGTTTCCTGGTCCCACAACCATCCACCCTTTTCGTGAATCCACAGCCACTCCCCGTTCGTCAGCGTCACCGTAAACGTTTCGCCCAGATATGCTTTCCAGACGATGGCCTCCGGAGTCCGCAAAGGGGCACCCGCGACTGTGACAATCACCTTTTTCCCCACCCGGTTGTCCGCGGCCGGAGCAGTTGTGTTTTCCGTCTGCTGCGGAAGCACAGCTGCGACTCCAGCACCTGTCGCCAACTGCACCAGCCCGCAAACAAAGGCAAAGAGCATGGCAGAAAACAATCCCTGTTTGGAGCGTGACGGCATTGATGATTTCCTGACTTGAAGGGACACGTTAGGTTTTGGAAACATTGATTGCTATGACCGACAAGCCTGCCGGTCGTGTACAGGCCTGAAAACCATGGTCGTTGCAGGTTTTACCGGGACGCGTGCGTTACAGCACACTGCCGGTTCGGCGCACGACCTGACATTTCCGAGCCGCAGCCTGAACCCACCGGCGGGCGGTACCGACTTTGCCAGGCGGGATTCTAATCATCACAGAAAGTTGTGTAGAGACCGGATTGTCAGATTCCACGTCGTCAGACTCAGCTGACTATGGCGAAAGCCAGAGACTCACTGGTACGCTGCGAAGGAACTTTTACCAGACTTTCCGTCATTACAGAGGACGCGACGTGTCCGACGACACAGCTAACAATCAAGCTCGGCACCAGGTCAATTGTGGTTCGCGATCGCCGCGTGCAAACGCGTCAATGACAGCAACCCGAAATTGCCTGCTCACGGCACTGCTGGTGTTCCCGGTGATTATCGGTTGTTCCTCTGCCGTGTCCAGCAAAACCGGAGAGGAACAATTGTCGACCGGGGCGGTACCGCCAGCGCGACCGCCGGCATTAGTGAGGGTGCGTGAAGTTCGACAACAGCAGATTGCTCCGAGACTGGTCGCAGTGGGCACCGTGAGACCACGAAATGTCAGCGTTATCGCGTCGGCCGCCGATGGTGTCGTCGACGAGTTTTCTCAGGAACAGGGCAGCTATGTGAAGGTTGGCACCGTCCTGGCGCAGCTGAGAATGCTGTCCACCGAACTCGCGTTGGATGAACAGCGGGCGGTGCTGGCCGAAAGAGCCGCTCAGCATCAACTGATCCTGGAACCGCGCAAAGAAGACGTCGAAGAAGCCGAGGCGCAGCATCTGGCATCCGCAGCTGCGTTCGCCCATGCAGAACAGCGATTAAAGGAGCTGCAGTCACTGGCAAGCCGAGGCGCCACGAATCCTTCCGCAGTCGATGATGCCGAACTTACTTACAACGAAGTTCGTCACCGCATGCTGGCCGCCAAAGCCGTGTTTCAGCGAGTTTCTGCGGGGACCCGCAAGGAAGAGAAGCTGCAGGCGACTGCCCGACTGCAGGCTCAGCAAAAACACGTCGCGTGGCTGGAAGCGGAACAGGAAAAGCGAATCACGCGAGCTCCCTTTGACGGTTTCCTGGTTCAGGAACAGACGTATCTCGGGCAATGGCTGTCGAAGGGAGATCCTGTGGCGACGATGGTGCAACTGGACGAAGTGGACGTTGAAGTCCCTGTTGACCCGAGCTTCATTTCGCAGGTCGCGATCGGCCACAGTGTGCGACTGAAGATTGCCGGAACTTCGGACCCGTCCAGTGCGGACGGTCGTTGGACGGGGACCGTCAACAGCATCGTGCCACGCAGCGCCTGGGAAACCGGTTCTCGCAGTTTTCCAGTGATCGTGCGGATAAAAAACCTGATACATGGAACGCCGGATTTTCCCGTTCCCACTCTTCGCGAAGGCATGGTGGCAGAAGTCGAATTCTTTGGCAGTTCATTTCAAGCCACGCTCGTTCCGAAAGATACGTTGGTACGAACCTCGCGAGGCACGTTTGTGTTCGCGATTAATCCCGCCACCGATGGCAAGCCATCAAGCGTTCGTCAGGTCATGGTTCAGCCGGGTATCAGCCAGGACGAATGGATCCAGGTTTCGGGCAGCGATCTTGAATCCGGTATGCTGGTCGTTACAGAAGGCGCTGAACGATTGCGTCCGTTTCAGTCGGTGCAGTTGATTCCGGAGACGTCTGATGAATAGTTTGCCGCCGACATGAACTTCATTGCCTTTGCCATTGAAAACCCGGTCAAAGTCACCGTCGCCGTCTTTCTGCTGGTGCTGTTTGGAAGCATGGCGTACGTCAGCACGCCGGTGCAGTTGACGCCGGATGTGGTTGAACCGGAGATCACGGTCACCACGCTCTGGCCCGGCGCGAGTGCTCAGGAGGTGGAACGTGAAATCATCGAAGAGCAGGAAGAGCAGCTGAAGAGTGTTGAAGGTCTCGAGGAATTCAACAGCGAGAGTGCAGATTCCAGTGGCTCTATCACGCTTAAGTTTCCCGTTGGAACATCACTGTCAGACGCTCGCGCCCGCGTGTCTGAAAAACTGAATCAGGTGCCCGAGTATCCGGACGACGCCAACGAGCCGGTGATCAGCACGGTCAACGCCAACACCAACGCTGTCGCCTGGTTCATTCTGAAACCGTTGCCGCCGACACATGAGGATCTGCGGAATCTGATCGGGCTGCACCCGGAACTGGCGGCACCGCTGGCTCCCATTCTTAACCGTCCCGGTCGTGTTGATCTGACTCGCATCAATGACCTGGTGGATGATCATCCGGTTCTGAAAACCTTTGTGCTGGGACGCAACAATCCGGCACTGATGAAGAAGTTCGCCGAAGACTTCATCGAAGCTGAATTCGAACGAATTCCCGGCATCGCCAATGCCAACGTCTTTGGCGGGCGGGATCAGGAATTCCGCATCGTCGTCAACCCCACTCGCCTGGCAGCCCTTGGTGTGACCATTGATGCACTTCGCGCCGTGCTGCTCGGTCAGAATCAAAACACGTCGGCGGGTGATATTCAGGAAGGCAAACAACGCAATGTGGTTCGCACACTGGGGCAGTTTCAGTCGGCCGTTCAGGTCGAAGAAGCCATCATCACTCACCGCGACGGCAGTCCGATCCGAGTTCGTGACGTGGCCACCGTCGGCATCAGTTACAAGAAGCCAAGCGGAGTCGTGCGTCAACAGGGGCTCAGTGCACTGGCGATCAATGCACAGCAGTCACCGGGTACAAACCTGAAGGCCGTCATGGGGCCGGCTCGACAGGAACTGGATCTTGACGGTGACGGCACCATCACGAGTTTCGAACTGGCAGAATGCGAACGAATTCACGGCCGGTGTTTGCGGATCGCTGTGGAGAATCTCAACCAGGGCGTGTTGAAACAGAAGGGCGTCTATCTGGATCAGGTTTATGACGAGACTTTGTACCTTGATTCCGCGACAGACCTGGTCCGCAGCAATGTCTATATTGGCGGCACTCTGGCCGTCCTTGTGTTGCTGCTGTTTCTGCGCAGTCTTAGATCCGTTTTGATCGTCGGCGTGGCGATTCCCATCAGCGTGATCGGGACCTGTCTGTTTGTGAAGGCCTTTGACCGCAGCATCAATGTTATCAGCCTCGCGGGCATGGCGTTCGCTGTCGGTATGGTCGTGGACAACGCAATCGTTGTTCTGGAAAACATCTACCGTCATCATCAGATGGGCAAGACGCCAAAGTTGGCCGCACGTGAAGGCACGCAGGAGGTCTGGGGAGCCGTGCTGGCGTCGACTCTGACGACGCTGGCCGTGTTTGTTCCCGTGATCTTTGTTCAGGGACAGGCGGGGCAGTTGTTTCGCGATATCGCAATTGCGATCAGTTGCGCCGTGGCACTTTCGCTGTTGGTCAGCATTACTGTGATTCCCACCGCTGCTGCGCGACTGTTGAGTCGCAGGCGTTCGGACGATGAAGACCATGCAGCGGATTTATCAGTTTCAGACGATCAAACGTCTCTGCGTTTGAAGGCGGACAGGAAACCAGGCTTCGGATTCCACGGTCTCTTCGGTCTTGTTCGTTTTGGCAGCTGGCTGAATCACGGCTTTGCGGACGGAATGAAGCGGCTGTTGACGATGCGTGGCAGCCTGGTCATCCGGCTGACGATCGTGATTGCGTTTGTGGCCGGTTCATTGGCGCTTAGCCAAAAACTGATGCCCGACACCGAGTACCTTCCCGACGGCAATCGCAATCTGATCATCGCGATTCTGCTGCCGCCGCCGGGCTACAATGTCGATCAGATGATCAGCCTGGGCGTGAACATTGAAAAGCAGCTGGCCCCCTACTGGCTTGGTCAGGCCGGCGACGACGCCCCGCAAATTGAAAGCTTCTTCTTTGTGGCAAGCGGCCGCAGCCTGTTCATGGGAGCTCGTTCGAAAGACGAATTGCGGTCGGCCGAACTGATTCCGATATTGTCAAAGGCTGCCGCTGCACAACCCGGCGTTATTCCGATTGTCAGCCAGGCCAGCCTGTTCGACAGCGCTCTGAGCGGGGGCCGCACAATCGACATTGAAATCACCGGCCCCGATCTTGAAGTTCTGGTGATGGAGGCTCAAAAGGCATTCGGCATGTGCATGCAGGAATTTCCGATGACGGCTGGAAACCAGCTGCGTCCGATTCCCGGCCTGGACCTGTCCAGTCCCGAACTGCACGTTGTGCCTCGGCTGGAAAAGGCGTCCGAACTTGGGATCTCTGCTTCGTCCATCGGCTATGCCGTCAATGCACTTGTCGACGGAGCTTTCGCGGGAGACTACTGGCACGAAGGCCGTCGCATCGACCTGGTGATTTACGGCGACGATGCCTACGCCGATGAAAGTCAGGACCTGGAAAACCTGCCGATCAGCACGCCCCGTGGTGGCAACGTGTTGCTGTCCACGGTTGCCGATGTGGTTCTCAGCCGCGGACCTGAACAGGTGAATCACATCGAACGACTGCGTTCCATCACCATTCAGCTGAAGCCTGCCAGTGGCATCGCTCTGGAAGCAGCACTGCGGACTGTGGAAGAAAAAATCCGCAGGCCGCTGATGCAGTCGCCAAATTTTCAGTCGGGGCTGTATCAGGTTCGACTGGCGGGCACGGCCGACAAACTGGCCGACACATGGTACGAACTGAAGTGGAATCTTGTCCTGGCGGTGGTGCTGACTTACCTGCTGATGTCGGCCCTGTTCGAATCGTTTCTCTATCCTCTGGTGATCATGACCAGCGTTGCGCTGGCTCTTGTGGGTGGGCTGATCGGACTGACCGTTCTGAATTGGTTTTCGTTTCAAACGCTGGACATGCTCACAATGCTGGGCTTTGTTATTCTGATTGGTACCGTGGTGAATAACGCGATTCTGATCGTGCATCAATCTCTGAATCTGATTCGCGATGCCGGAATGAGTTCGAATGACGCCGTCTGCGAAAGTGTCCGCACCAGAATTCGTCCCATCTTCATGAGTACCCTGACAACGGTTCTGGGTATGCTGCCGCTGGTCGTGCCCGTTCCGTCGCTTGTGGAAGGTCATCTGGTCTGGATTTCCGGAGCTGGCAGCGAACTTTACCGAGGCCTCGGCAGTGTCGTGCTGGGCGGACTGATTTTGTCCACCGCCTTCACCCTGATCCTGGTCCCCGCCGGCTTCAGTCTGGTCATGGACGCGCAAACGGGGCTGTCCCGCTTGACGGCATCAATCCGAAACCCGTTCCGCAAACGGCGCACGGTCTGACGTTGAGTATGGCGCCGACAGACTTCACCCTCCTTCCGGGAGGGTCGAGCGGGGAGTTGCGTAGGTCAGGACCAGTCCTGACGCGCCCATTATCGCCAGGATAGACCCCGTCTATGGAACTTGAACAGGAGGGCGCAGAGGAAGCAGAGAAAACCTGATTCGTGAACTCTGTTCTCTTTGGTGCCTTCTGTTCATGATTTGCCCAGTGATCCCACAGAATGGGACCGATTCTCTTGCCACAAAAAGCACGAAAAGACAGTGATGTTTCGTAGTCCATTCATTGTCGTCTCAATGACCACCGGAACACGGGAACTCGCAACTTCAAGGACGCTGGTTTGGGGCCGATAATTTCGTGAGCGGTGTAGTCGCCCCTTGTTCTGTGTATAAACGATGTCATGCGGGATTTCATTGGTCGAATATCGAAATGCAGATCACCCATGTGTCGGCTACGGGCGCAGTTATCGAATGGTTGTAACCCTGGAAAGGGTGGCCGGGGTTGGAGCGAGGTACGAGTGAAACCCCGAGGCCGGCAGTGCCGGTTTGATTCTCCTTCGCAAGCTCAGTCCAGCCCCACCCACCGGTCCCAAACCACGAACCGTTACTGCACCCGTCAGCTAGTGCGAATGGGGGCAGTGTTGTGTATTGTCCTTTTCCTGTCGGTCGCCGCTTCCGCGCATCCCGTGTCAGTGTCTCGTTCGCTGGTGTACGTTGCTGGCGACGAAGTTCGCGTTACCGTCGAAGTCTTTCTGGAAGACCTGTTTCTGTTTCACGACCTGCAGCCCAACGTGGCGGACTATTTGGATGCGGACACCATTCAACAGGGAATCGAACTGCATCGCGTGTTCGTTGTCGACCGCTTTGTTATCCAGAATGTTGACGGCCACCGACTGCAGGTCAGGCAGCCCGTCGACGTGACTTTTGACATTCCGGACGGTGGTGTAGCGCTGGCCGAATTGATGTCGCACAAGTTGACGTTCCAGCTGCGATACCTGCTGGAAGCAGCGCCCGAGTTTCTGACGTTCAGTCAGCGATTTTCCGGTGACGATGGAGTTCTGCCCGCAGAAATGCAGCTGACGGTGAAACAGGAAGGCGGTGATGTGCTGCATGACAAAGCACTTGTGACCGGTGTTCCCGTCACGTTGCGGTTTACGTGGGACGGACCGGCGCTTTCTGACAAGTCATCCGATAAGGAACGAGCGGTGTGGCTGGCGCAGGAACAGCAGAAGACTCTGGGTCTTACCAGCTACAGCTCTGTGTATTCGTTTCTATATGTCGAAGACTTTGAAGTACGCCACGAAATTCTGATACCGCTGCTGACTCTGCAGCAAATCATCACATTGCCCCACGATGGCGATGAATTCTTCAGCCTTGCAGAGCAGCACGCGGCAGCACCGCTGATTGCTGATCATTTTCGTACTGGTAACCCCGTCCTGATCGACGGCGTGGAATCGGAAGCGGTCGTGAGCCGTTGTGACTTCTATGGTCTGGACTTCCGGGATCTGGCCCGTCGTGCAGAACCACAACAAGTGTCGCTGTCCAGTGCTCGGGTGGGCATCATCCTGTCGTATCCCCTTCAACAGGCAGCCTCACACGTGCGGTTGCAGTGGGATCGATTCGCGAAGATGTTGTGGTCTGTCAACGTCGTGGTATTTGACGGTACCGGCGGTTTTCGAAAAACGCTGACCAGAGTTGGAGGAAACGACACCGTTGAATGGAATTCGGGAGTGCGAAAAAGTCTGCCGCACGTGCAGGTGGTTCCTGCGCAACCTGCGCGGCGACCGGCGTTCGATATTTCGGCGATTTCTGTGGGCCTGCTGCTGCTTACGATGGTCGTGGTGGGACGTAAGGTTGCGAAAGTCGGCAGGGGTCGACGAACGGCAGTGGCCGTTGTGGTTTTGCTGGGATGTGCGTGGGGCTGCCGGGACACCGACGTTGGAAAGTTAACCGTGCCCACCGGCCCGCGACCGTCCATCACAGATGATGCCGCGGCTGCCGTCTTCGCAACTCTGCACGCCAACATCTACACGGCGTTTCGATTTCGAACAGAAAGCGACATTTACGATGCGCTGGCCTTTAGCGCCAGCGGCGACGTGCTGCAGGACACTTACCTGACAATCGTCGAGGGCTTGAAAATGGAGGAGCAGGGCGGTGCGGTGGCGCGAGTGCGACAGGTGGATATTCTGAACGGCCATCGCAGCGACCTTTCCGACCAGTCACGTTCTGATCAGCTGCCTGAGGGCTTCGCATATCGATGTCGCTGGAATGTTGCCGGCACGGTGGAACACTGGGGACACATCCATGAGCGTACAAATCAGTTTGCAGCCGATTTCCGTGTCGAGTCGGTCGGGGGAAACTGGAAAGTAACGCACATCGATATTGTCGACAATCGCCGCCTGCACTTTTCGACAGGCCTGCGTGAACTGTTGGGACCGGTGGATTGACGATCGGTCGTTGTCGTGAATTGTGTCACCTGTTGCCGGCGCCGGGGCAGGACGAGACAGAACGCGTGCCCAATACTGCGTGTGGCTCGTGACGCAGTTCGACCGTCGCCGACTTCGATTGTGTCCCTCCATTCCTCGGTCATCGGCGATTTATGCCGCAGTTATTTGTGGCAGCAACGTGGCACCGGGGCGATGTGGCTGCTGCCCTGGTGTTTCCAGCGATTCCGGGCGATCCATCTCAACAAGCTGTATCGATTGTGACGATCATTCAGCATGTCACGTCGTCCGGGGGGCTCGACGTGTCCTGCGTTGCGTTATGCGGAGACCTGTATCTGAGGTCTGACCATTGCGATGCACTGTCGCTTGATCGACGTCGTGCCCCTGCCATTCCATGCGGGGCAAATCGGTGACGGAAAAGCGAAACACGGCTTCTGGCAGTCTTAGAACCGCGTGTCTGGCGACGATTGCTACAGTGCTGTTTTACGCCGTCGCACCGCACGTGCCAGGCATCTCTGAGTTCGTAACTCGGTATTTCTGCAGCCACCCGCTGGAGTACATCAGCACGGCCATGTTCTTCACGGGGCTGACGATTCTGCTGCAAAAGCAGATTGGTCTGCGCCGCGAACGCAGCATTCTGACGGCAGCTCAATCACTGCCGCGTTCGTTCCCGGCTGGAAGTGATTCACAGTCCACGGGGCAAGCCGTCCTCACCCAATGGTGTGCAGATCAGGCGACAACGCTGCACTCCACACATCTATTCTCACGGATTCGGGAGTCGCTGAACTATCTGAAAAGTTCGCATGCCGATGGTCTGGAAGAACATCTGCGGTACCTTGCTGAACTGGCCAGTGAGCGCCTGCATCAGTCCTTTGCCACCATTCGCACGATTACATGGGCCATCCCGATTCTTGGATTTCTGGGGACCGTGATCGGAATCACGTTGGCGATCGCGAATGTGACACCAGATCAGCTGGACTCATCGCTGAGCGAAGTCACTGGCGGGCTGGCGGTTGCTTTCGATACGACGACTCTGGCACTGGGCATGTCCATCGTTCTGGTGTTTTCGTCGTTTGCGGTTGAACAGTGTGAGCAGACCGTTCTGAATGATGTGGAACGTTTCGGCATCGAAGCAATGCTGCCCCATTTCAGCAACGGCGAGTCCGGTGTCGAAAACGCGGAAAATTCCAACGAAGAACTTCTGAAGACACTCGTCAGGCAGCAGTCCGAAGTCTGGGACGAACAACTGGCGGCATTCCGAAACACGTGGGCCGGACTACT
>LWDU01040066.1_pt1 | contig 11284 bp, 14 predicted proteins | sample 727161 | NCBI WGS metagenome assembly LWDU01 (sample SAMN04566230, study PRJNA314399) | hydrothermal vent metagenome | isolation source: deep sea hydrothermal plume seawater | place: Mexico: Gulf of California, Guaymas Basin | collected 2004-07-11 | reverse complement strand
TAAGGTACCTGAATAGTTACATATTTTCTACGATCGCCATTTTTTACTCCTTTGTTTGAATTCCTGAGTCAGGGATGATACAATCATCTTCGGAACTTCCGGAGAATCTTCAGCGAATTTGCACCTCCTGCGTCAGATTGTACGGAGGGGGGAAACACTGTCAACTTTTTTTAAACTTTTTTAATTATGAACTGATGTTACGCAATCGCCTTCGCGGTTTCCACAGAGACGAGGGGCTGTTCCAGCGAGACGGAATCGTCTTCCTCAACGTGCCACTCGACGATCTCTGCCTCGTGCAGTCCCTCTCCCAAATCTGGGAGTTTGACATAGCGCATGTTCTACGGACGATCAGGATTCCCCGAACTCTGCCGGAATACCTAGACCAAGGCCCGGGAACAACTCATCCAACTCATACTGAGCGGACCAACCTATGGGGTAGGCCGTGGATTTGGGTTCCAGCACCGTGATCGATCCGCCCTTGGCAAGAAACATGCGGATCGCATCCTCAAGCTCCTCATGCGAGCGTGCTGGGTGAATGGTCAGTCTCGGCTTTTCCATAGTCCTCCTTGGGTTGGAGTAAACAAACGCCTGAGCCGTTCAGGCGAACAAAACCGTCTCCCGTGCCACCTCCAAGATGTCCTCGACATCCGGAAGAAAGAGGTGTTCAGCACGAGGGTACGGGATGATGGTGTCGAAGCCGGTGACGCGCCGCACGGGTGCGGGCGAGGACTAGTGCCCGGCAAAACGAGATGAGCCGCTGGAGGTCGAGTGCCCACGGCGGCAACGGCTGAACGGCCCGACCGTGGTGTCGCGGTACTGAGTGTACGGAATGGAAAACTGGTAGCGTCTCATGGCCCCTCCTGAAGTCAGGGGTTCCCGTCGAAACGTTCTCCGGGAACCCCGTTAGTGTGGTTTGGTCATGGCCTTCGCCAGTGATTCTTTGGGTTAACGCATCACCAGTTCCGAACCTTCCGGAACTGCTTTTTTCCACTGCATACGCACCTCTTTGCCAGAGGTTCATCCAGCGCGTCTGGTGCGCACCCGTGCTTCCGCCCGACTCAGCCGTGGAAATAGTACGGCATCGTCTCCAAGGGGGCCCGCAGTTCCTCCGTCTCGCCAAGCACCAGGGTGGTCATGAACACCCTGAGCAGCAGCGGCAGGCTCTCCGGAAGTTGGACCAGGTAGCTGCTGGAAAAGAAGGATTCTGGAGCAATCGTTCCCAGCTTCTGGTTCGACTCTTCCTTCAGCACGAACTTGCGCGACATCAACCCACACTGCAACCGATAGTGGTGGTCGCGGTGATCAATGCACAAGGTGGGACGCAACACACCCTGCTCTTCCGCGCTAAAGACCTCGTTTTTCTCGGCGTCTAGGTGAATCTTGCCCGAACCGTCGGGGTCCGCGTGCTGATGATAATGCTCCGATCCAGTGTCCACCTTGACCTCAAAGCGGTCGTTCAACCGCTGATCGCCCATGTGGATGAGCGCCACCCGGCCCGTGTCTCCCCGCAGTTCGTACTCCTTGTGTTCATCGTCAAGGGGCTGGAGCAGCATGGCGGGCAGGTGCGCCCTTGGATCACTGGTCGTTGCCGACCGCTCAAAATCGTAATAAGTCTCCATGAAGTTTTTCTGAAAAAGGAGGTTTCGGTTTCAAGAAACTACAGTCGCTGGGAAACCACACGCTCAGGCGGTGGATGGGCGTACACGGGAGGATAGCGAAACGGGGAGTCCTGCTCTCGCAGGAGTAGGAGCGAGGCATCGTGTTCATCTGCGGACGGCGGCAACTCCGGCAGCGGTTGCCTCCGCACCCACACCAGCGGACGTTGGCAGCGGGGCAACTGTACACGTTCCACGTCCGGGTCTCCACAGTGGCGGGACCGTTCCGTGACTTCGTCTAGAGGATGCCAGTCAAACCAGAGATACCACATCGTCCTGCTCTAATGTCGAAAACAGTAGTTTTCCAGATGCCGGAGCGAGAGTTCTTGTTCCTCAAGCTTCCATGCCAGCACATCTCCCGATGAGATGAGACCGAGCAGTTGGCCTTGCACACAAATCGGCAAGTGCCGGATGCGGTTCTGGCTCATCAACTCTGCGGCCTCGCGGATGCTCATCTCGGGAGGACCGGACGCAAAGGGCGAGGTCATCACCTCACTCACCTTCGTCATCTCTGGATCCCGCCCGGGAGCAACAAGGCGGTGCATCACGTCACGCTCCGTGAAAACGCCAACCGGATGTTCGTGTTCCACGATAATCACGGAACCGACCTTCTGCTGGCACATCGTGCGGACAGCAACGGCCACGGAACACTCCGGCGCCACCGTCACCACCTCACCGCTTTTTTTGCGGTTGAGCAAATCAACGAGGGTGCCCTGCCCAGGAGCGGACGACTGGGAATTGGTCTGCAAAGCAGCTTGTGGGGTTGCAACTTGCGGCATAAGACCTCCTGCAAAAAGATTGGAGCAAACAGCGCTAAATCGCCTTTCGAATCAGCGCACCAAACGATCCACAGTCCCGGGTGGTGCCCGCCCTAAACAGAAGGGTCGAGTTTTGAGGAAATCACTAGAAACAGCAGGGGGAGCACCCGCCAGCGGGCAGAGAGCAAAGGCAGAATGCGGAACGCAACTCCAAGCGGAGTCTTGCAACGCTACTAGGAACCAGACGAAGCGGCATGGGGGGGTGTTTCTGGAGCCGTTCCATCTGAGGAAGATACGCTTGAACATATCCCCTCCGGTGCGAGTCACAGAAGACTTGAGGCAACAGCTGCACAATTCCAAAAGCGGGATTGCGGCTTGCTACCACCCTCAGTTTTAGTGTCTGCGTAAACCCGAGGCAATGTCAACATCTTTTTTAAAAAAATTTGACTGCAGAGAAAATATCTGAAATCTGAGACTTACAGTCCCAGAAAACCACTCTTATGATCACAGCAATGCAGGAACGACTCGAATCAGGAATCGATGCCAACCACCAAGACGTTGGTTCCCACTTGAAATCTGACTCCGAAACTTCTACAAGGTTTTGGAGTGGGGTGCTCTGGACTTTCCGAGTTGAGCCCCTGCTCCAACACAGCAACCTTGCCGTTCTGGCGAACGTCAGGCTGTGAACTGCATCAAACCAAAAGAGGCAGAAAATGAGTGTCAATCTCGCAGAGGTCGCCCAGAAAAAGGGCATCCGCTATTTTTTGATCAGCTTCACAGACTTGTTTGGCGTGGTCCGTTCGAAGCTGGTGCCCGCCTCCGCCATCGCGGGTATGCAGCAGGACGGCGCAGGTTTCGCGGGTTTCGCCGCGCACCTCGACATGACCCCGGCGGATTCCGACATGTTTGGGCTTCCGGATGCGGAGCGGCTGATTCAGTTGCCGTGGAAACCGGAGGTGGGGTGGCTACCGAGCGACATCCACTTGGGCGGCAAGCTTGTTGAGCACAGTCCACGTGCGGTGCTCAAGCGTGTGCTGGCCACTGCAAACGCACAGGGCTACCTGGTCAACACTGGGGTCGAGTGTGAATACTTCATCCTCACGCCGGAAGGCACCGCCGTTGCGGACACTGCCGATCTCCAGCCCAAACCGTGCTACGATCAGCAAGCGTTGATGCGACGATTCGACCTGATTGCCGAAATCTGCGACCACATGCAAACGCTCGGCTGGGGGCCGTATCAGAACGATCACGAGGACGCAAACGGGCAGTTTGAAATGAACTGGGACTACTCTGATGCACTCACAACCGCCGACCGCCACAGTTTCTTCAAGTACATGACAAAGACCATTGCCGAACGCCAAGGCTTCCGGGCCACCTTCATGCCCAAGCCGCTGCCCACACTGACCGGCAACGGCTGCCATGCGCATGTTTCAGTCTGGAGCAAGGACGGCAAGACAAACCTGATGGAAGACGCGCAGGGCGAACTCGGACTCTCCGCACTCGCCTACCACTTCATCGGCGGACTGCTCAAGCACGCAGAAAGTCTGGCCGCGATCACCAATCCGGTGGTGAACAGCTACAAGCGCATCAACGCGCCACGCACCACCTCTGGAGCCACTTGGTCACCCAACACCGTCACTTACTCCGGCAACAACCGCACCCACATGATCCGCATTCCGGACTCGGATCGCATCGAGGTGCGGCTTGCCGACGGCGCGGCGAATCCCTACCTGCTGCAAGCGGTTTTGATTGGCGCGGGCTTGTGGGGCGTAGAAAATCAGACCGATCCCGGCAAGCGCATTGACCTCGACATGTACGCCGAGGGGCACAAGGTCCGGAACGCTCCCAAACTGCCGTTCAACCTGCTTGACGCACTGCGGGCTTTCCAAAAAAACAAGACTCTGCGCGGCATCCTCGGTGCCGAGTTTGCGGACTCCTTCGTCAAGCTCAAGCTGGATGAGTGGAATCAGTACATGCAGCATTTCTCTGAATGGGAACGACAAAACGCACTGGATGTCTGAACGCTACGCCACTCAACCTGTTTACCGCCCCTCGCTGGTGCAAGGAGTGACGCAGGTGCTCTCCTCCGTTTTCGGCCATCACAAGCCCGCCGACAAGGCCATCGAATCGATTTTTCGGAGCAACAAACGCTGGGGCAAACGCGACCGGGCCTTTGTCGCCGAACGCAGCTACGACCTTGTGCGCTGGTGGAACCGCGTGGAGCGCATGTCCGGAGACGATGGCAACCTGCGCAATCCTGCAACCCTGCTCAGACGCTGGGCGGCCTACGAAATTTGGCGACACGGAGCCGATCCCACGGATTTCTTGCAGCAGTTTTTTGCGGAAAACGGTGTTGAGATTCCTTCACCGGACGCTTGGCGCTCCCAATGGAAACGGCTCGAACTGATGCCGTGGGAGGAGGTGGCGTTTCCGGAGTGGCTACACCTGAAATTTACGGAGGAGTACGGCGACGAGGCGCAAGCGGTGCTGGCCTCCCTCAACGATTCCGCTGCGGTTTGCCTGCGGGTCAACACGCTGAAAACGAACCGTGAGCAGGTGCGACACGCCTTGCAGCAAGACGGGATTGAAACGCAAACAGTCCCGGACCTGCCCCATGCACTTGTGCTGTGGGAGCGAGCGAATGTGTTTCGCACCGAGGCGTTCCAGAAGGGCTGGCTGGAGGTGCAAGACCTCGCCTCACAGCGTGTCGGGCTGCTGCTCGACCCTCGTCCGGGCGAGCGCGTTGCAGATGCTTGCGCGGGCGCGGGTGGCAAGACCCTGCACTTGGCGATGCTGATGGAAAACCGGGGGACGCTGCTGGCACTGGACGTGGTCCATTGGAAGCTGAAGGAACTGCGCAGACGGGCGAAGCGGGCCGGAGTTGGAAATTATCAGGCCAGGCTGGTGCAATCAACCAAGGATTTCAAGCGTCTGCATCGCAGCTTCGATGCCGTGCTGCTCGACACCCCGTGCAGCGGCACAGGCACGATCCGCCGCAACCCGGACAAGAAGTGGTCGCTCAGCGAGTCCGGAATCGAACGTTTGGGACGCTTGCAGGCGGAGATCCTTGAAACCTACGCCCCACTCGTCAAACCCGGAGGCCGGATGGTGTACGCGACGTGCAGCCTGTTGCAAGCGGAGAATCAGGAACGCCTCAACGCCTTTCTTGCCAAGCATCCAGAATTTGAGTTGGATTCCGACCCGCTGCTACGGCGTCCGGATTTGCACGGGGAGGATGGCTTTTACGCCCAACGCCTCGTGCGCAAGCGCTGACTAGAGTCGCTCTGGAGGAGTGATCCCCAGCAGGTGGAGTCCCTGCTTGAGCGTTTCAGCAACTCCGTGGAAGAGCAGGAGCCGAGCGTGTTGCAGGCTCTCCGTTTCGGCATGCTTGACCGAACAGGTGGTGTAGGCACGGCTGAAGTCGCGGGCCAAACCATAGAGTGCGTGAGCCAGCAGGGAGGGTTTGAACTGCTCTCCGGCAGACCAGACCACCCGGTTGAAGTCGAGCAGCCGTCGGCTCAACGCCTTCTCGTTGGGGTGGCAAAGCAGCGAACAATCGGCAGCGGCGGAGGGTTTGATGCCCAATTGCCGCACAATGCTGCAAATCCGGACGTAGGCATAAACCAAGTAGGTTCCAGTGTCACCCTCGGTCTTGAGCCAATCCTCCATTGAGAAAACGATCTGCTTGGCCGGATCCTGCGCAAGCATCCCGTACTTGAGAGCAGCAACGGCCACCTTCCGGGAAGTCTCCTCGATTTCCTCATCCGGCCACTCCCCCTTGCGGGCCTGAAAATGCTGTGTCCGCAGCGAGTCCAAGATTTTCTGTCGTAGCTGCGAAAAGAGGATGACGTTGCCCGCCCGCGAACTCATCTTGCCCTCCGGAAGCATCACCAGCGCGTAGGGCAAATGGTGACACAACTCCGCCTGCGCATAGCCCATGCTGCGCAGGGTTGCAAAGACCTGCTTGAAGTGCAAGGTCTGCTCCGCGCCCACGACATAGATCGAACGGTCAATTCCGAACTGCTCAAACTTGCGCTTGGCAAGCGCGAGGTCCTTGGTGGAGTAGAGTGTGGTGCCGTCCGACTTGAGCAGCAGAAAGAACCCCAACTGCTCTTCCTCCAAGTCCATTCCGATGGCCCCATCTGAAAATTGGAAAACGTCGTCCTGCTCGCCTTGCAAAACCATCTTCCTGCCCTCGTCGTCCACTTCCGATTCAAAGAAAATGTGGTCGAAGTGAACACCCAGCCATTCGTAGATTTCAGCAAAATCGTCGAGGGACCACTGGCGGGTTTCCTCCCAAATGGCGATGAGTTTTGGGTCGTCTCCCTCCAGTTTTTGCAGGATTTCCCGGACCTCCTGCTGATAAGTCTCTCGCAGCTCCGCAGGTGCGTCTTCAAGCAGCAGTGTGGCCTTGGTGTACAGCTCCCCTAGCCATGCGCCGCGTTGCTGCTCCGGAGGGGATTCCTGATTGAAAGACTCGTAGTACCAGAGGCATTTCGCAATGTGGGTGCCAACATCGCCGATGTAATTGGCACCGATGACCTCGTAGCCGTTGTAGCGAAAAATCCGGCAGAGGGCATCGCCCAGCGCGACGTTGCGCAAATGTCCCACATGAAAACCCTTGTGGGTGTTCGGCTGAGAAAACTCGATCATCACCCGTTCACGGGTTTCCGTTTGGGCTGCACTGAAGGACTCTCCACTGGCAAGGGCAGGGAGGATGGCGTCCGCCAGGGCTCCGGGGCTGATCGTGAAGTTGAGGTAGGGCCCCGTGGCCTGCACCTGCTCCACTCCGTGTGCACTCACTCCGGAGTGCGTCCACTGCTCGGCAAGCTCTGCGGCAATGTCGGGTGGGGCTTTGCGGAAAAACCGGGCGAGTTGGAAGCACGGAAAGGCGTAGTCTCCCAAGGACGCATCCGGAGGTTGCTCCAACAGGGCAAGCACCTCGGCGACGGACCACTCCGGAGCGGAATCGCAGGAACTCAACAGTCCCGTGAGGGCCGAGGCGAGACCCCGCTCAAACACATTTTTCATGATTCAGGCAGCAAGAAGTGACCCCAGTGAGATCACACGGTCAGAAAGGACGAGGAATGCGGGTCAGGGCGTGATGCGTTCCCGGCGAGTGATACGACCCTTGGACAAGTCGTAGGGGGAGATTTCCACCGTCACAGAATCTCCGGGCAGCACCCGGATTTTGTACATCTTCATCTTGCCGGAAAGATAGCCGGTGACCACATGATCGTTCTCCAGTTTCACCCGGAAAATGCCTTTGGAGGATTCAAGGACAGTGCCTTTGATTTCAAGTTTTTCTTCGCTCAAGTTTTGCTCCGTGAAAAAATTAGAATCTTGTGTTTACAAAAAAATATTATTACTATCTCTTGCAGAAGCTGCAAGCCGGATGATGCGGTGTCGTTGCGTATTGTACCACCTTAAAGGGAATGATCAATGTACGAGTTGAAGATTCAGCACGAGTTTCTTGAGAAGCTAAGTCCGGATGGAAAAAAATGGTTGGCCCGTGCAATGGTGGCAGCGAGATGCCCTACATGAAAGAGGCACTGGGCATTGTTGCAGAGAACGCCGAGGAAAAGCAGGTTTTGCTGGAAGCTGCGAAAACCCGCCAGGTTCCAGACCTTGGCAACCTTGAGGTGGATCGGGAAGCGGCGGGGGCCTTCTTCTACTACCTTGTCGAACTGATTGCGGCGGATGGCAAGGTGAAGAACTCCGAGGTCACTTACCTGACCACGATCTCTGGCAAGTTGGGCTTCCCTCCGGAAACGGCGAAAAACGCCCTGCGCTGGGCGAGTGACCTCGTGAAGCTCAACCAGGAGCGGAATCTGATGATCGCCGCACTCAAGGAATTGCGACCGGTTTACGCCTGATCCGGAATTTCACTCCGCACCAGTTTCAAGCTCCCGTCTTGAACCACCACCTTCAGGTTTAGGTTTCCGGATGCCCGAACTTGCAGGAGTTGCCCTGCCAATTCCTGCTCCAGCCGTTCCTCAATCCTCCAGCGCAATCCCCAGCGGGCTTGGGCTTCCGGACACAAGCCAACCGCCTCGACAGGCAGGGTGCTTTCCCAAGTGATCCGGATTCCGGACTGGAGTGCTTTTGCCTGAAGCTTTGCCAGCATGTCCTCAGCGATGCGGCGACGCTCGCTTGTGCTGGGCTGCGCAAAGGTGAGGATTGCATCCAAGTGTTCCAGCCAAAGCACAGGAATGTGCCGCCCAACAAAGCGTAGCCAATCCGAGGTTTGGCTAGGAGAGCTTGAGGCGGAATCCAGTGTTGCTTCCAAAACCAGCAAGCGATCCCCCACGGTTCCAGAAAAGGGCGAATCCGCCCCAGAAACCCATGCTTTCAGCCGCCGCACTTCGGATTCACTCATTTTCGTGAGGTGGTCCAGATGCACCAATCCCCGTGCGGGCAGTGCTGCTTTGGTTCGAGATGCAGAGGTTGAAGTCTCCGCTCCACTCTCGTCCGCGATGACGAGTGACTGCGCGTTGCTTCCGCACCAAGTGTTTTGCAAGACGCGGAGCAGCGTGGTTTTTCCCGAACCTTGTGGGCCGACCCAAAGTAGAACCCCGCGTAGGTGGCCATCCGGAGTTTTGATGCGCATCAACGATTGGAGCAGCGAGTCAAAAACCGGCTCGGACCCGACCACTGTCCTAGTGAGTTGCTCCTTCAAGCGCAGCAGTCGTTCCGGTAGCGTGTCCAGTAGCAGTTCCGGAGTTTGTCCAAGGAACTGCCCGGCGATTTCAGCAACCCACATTGGCGTGATGCACTCTGGAAGCAAACGTTTTCCGTCCAGCCGAGCAAGTTCATGATTTGCGTTCTCAATCTCTGTGCTGAGAGCAGACTGCGTTTCAAAATGCAGCTCGGACGCACGGTCCAAGTCCCCTTGGTCCAGGGCGTTCTGCTCGGCGCGCCGGACTTCTTCCTGCTTGCGTTGGAGTTGAGCAAGGCGCAGCAAGAGCTTGGGTTGCGGGCTGTCCGGATGTTCCAAGGCAAACTGGTCAAGTTTCACGCCATATTCAAAGGCCGCTTTTTCCAGCAAACCCAGCGCCGAACTGGGCCGAGCCTGCTCCGGAGATGTTGAAAGCGCAAGGCGTGCCACCAGCGGCAGTGTTTCTGGAGCAAGGTAAACGTTGTGGCTTTCCTCAACAACACACTTGTGGTCCCACAGCACCTCAGTCGTGGCTTCAACTCCGAGCGGCAGCAACGGCAGCAGAGCGGTTTGAGTGTTCGCCGAGTGGGGGTCCGGATAGTGGGCAAGCTGCTCTGGCGTCAGGCTGACAAGCAGTTTGAGCGAATCGTGTGGTTGGATCAGTTCCAAAAGTTGTTGGACAAACAGAGACCGGGGGTTGTGCTGACTCGTGTGGGAAGCTGGAGCATCGAGCACCAAAATCGTCGGGGTGGGCCGCGCCTGAAGCTCATCGAACAGTTGCTGGGGAAAGTCCGGAGCCTCCCCCTTCGTGGAGGGAGAGGACCGACTCGTGACCAGCCGATACCCCCGTAACGGACTGGGCACCAACTCCTGCACAAAGCGACGGGCAAGTTCCCGGAGCAGGGCCGTCTTTCCGCAGCCCGGAACCCCAACCAGCAAAACACAGGTGATGGTGCGACTGCTCAACAGACGCAAACAGCGCAGCAACGCTTCGTCACGTCCACGCAGGGAAAAACCGTTTGGAGAGGTCGGCCCTTTGAATTCTGCCAACAGCGGAACACTGGTTTGAACCTCCGGAACCCCTGCACTCGGTGAAAGCACCGGGGCTGCGGTTGTGCTCTCGCTGGACTCTGGAACAGGAGCCGGAGCAGCGACTTGGTAGTCTTCAAGAATTCCAGCCTCGCCCAAGGCATCCCAAAGTTCCGAAACTCCGGGAGGGGTCGCTTGCGCTTGTGTGGCCTTGATGAGATTTAGGAGCAACTGTTTCAGCGACGGATCAACGCAGGCAAACTTCAGTTGCCGTTCCGGAGCAGGGGTGTGATCCAACTCCGACTCCAAGGACTGGGCGGTGAGACCGGGGGTGAGGTTGGCAGGAGGCGAGGCCGAGTGACTGAGCAGCACCCAGAGCAGGTGATGCGGCGTGATCCAGGCATCCTTGCGGCGCTCCGCCAGTCGCCGGGATTCCAGCAGAACAGTCCGGGCTTGTGCTTCAAAGCGGTGGATGGGTAGGCTCATGCGGGCAAGCAGCCAAAGGATCCGTTGAAAAACTGAGATTATTCCAGCCACAGCCAACAATTTCAATGCGGCGGTGGCAGAATGCTGCTGGAATGACCAAGCTCCTTGGGCACCTGATGGTCACTTGGCTTGGGAATGTCCGGTGAGAATCTGAGGAGTTCAGGAGTTGTCAAAACGGAACGGAGCCAAATCCTGTAGCCAGAGGACTCGCCGTCTCGGTCTGCTTCACCGTTTTCCTGAAAGCAACTGTGGCTCCGGGGGCTTGCTCGGTTATGCCTGGCCCAAGTGCGTCCGTAGCGGGGAACGATCCGAGTTTTGGGTGCATTCGCCGGGAGCTTTCAAACTCTCACTCTGGTACTACGGTTGGGAAAAGACGCTAGTGCGTCCCATCGGGTGGTTCGCTGAACACGGACCCCGAGCGACCGTGCAGATCACTCCGGATCAGGACTATACCCAGACTGGAGTACAGTGGAATAAGTTCGACTACTCCAGCCCAAACCACAAACAGTTCGTCACGGCTCCGGAACGCTCCGGACTTTACTCCTTCCATTTGCACGGTGAATCGGGGCAGTTCTTCTCGTTTCCTTGGGTGGTTGCTCCCAAAAAACCACAGGCCAAGCTCGCAGTTCTGCTCTCTAATCTCACTTGGAACGCCTACAATAGACCCTATCGGTAACCTGAGTTTTGCGAGTTTTTGT
>LWDU01037824.1_pt1 | contig 11284 bp, 10 predicted proteins | sample 727161 | NCBI WGS metagenome assembly LWDU01 (sample SAMN04566230, study PRJNA314399) | hydrothermal vent metagenome | isolation source: deep sea hydrothermal plume seawater | place: Mexico: Gulf of California, Guaymas Basin | collected 2004-07-11 | reverse complement strand
CCGAAAACCCGTCGGAGCCGACCGCCAGCGCGGAGCCACCAGAGGACGCCGACGGCGAGACGCTGACGGAAGAGGCCCTGGAACGTGCCGAACGCGACCCCGCGCTCGCGCCCACCCCCGCCTCCGTCCGCGCGCAGCCCGCGCCCGGCCCCGTCCGCTCCCGCCTGCTGGCGGACCGCGCCGGCAAGGTGAACCAGGCGGAGAGCGAGCGGGCCATCATCCGCGAGCTGCGGAAGCTCTCCCAGCGGAGGCGCCAGCCGGAAACGGAGGACGCCGGCACGCTCGTCGCCCGCGAGGCCGGCTTCGAGGTCATGGAGGTCGGGCCGCCGCCCTCGCTCGTGCGGCGCTACTTCACCATTCTGCGGCACGCCATCGGGCTGGTGTACGGGAGCGCCGTGGCCGTCGCCCGGGACCGCGAGCAGTTCGCGTGGGTCAAGGGCTTCCCGCTGTTCCTGATCAAGGTGGCGCGGTTCTTCGTGACGCCGTTCGTCAAGCGAGACCTCCGCCAGCTGCCGCTGGAGGTCCAACTCCGGCGCCGCCTGGAGCTCCTCGGCCCCACGTACATCAAGCTGGGCCAGGTGCTGGCCCTTCGCGAGGACATCCTGCCGGAGTTCATCACGGAGGAGCTCAAGAACCTGCTGGACAAGCTCCCGGTGATGCCCTTCCCGGAGTACCTGGACCGCGTCTCCAAGGGCCTCGGGCAGCCCGCCGACGAGCTGTTCGAGTGGATCGACCCGAAGCCGCTGGGCAGCGCGAGCATCGGGCAGATCCACCGCGCGAGGACGCGGCCAACGGAGGAGCGCGGTGCCGAGGACGTGATCCTCAAGGTGGTCAAGCCGCACATCTACGTCGTGCTCAAGCGGGATGCGCGGCTCCTGGGCTTCTTCGGGCGCTTCTTGCAGATCTTCTTCGCGCGTTACCAGCCTAAGCGCATCCTGGACGAGTTCGCGGAATACACCCTCCGCGAGGTGGACCTCCGCCGCGAGGCCGACAACGCCGAGCAGCTGGCGCTCAACTTCGCCGACATGCCGCAGATCCGCTTCCCCCGGATCTATCGCGACCTCTCCTCGCGGCTGGTCATGACGATGGAGATGTTCAAGGGCCTGCGCCCGGACGTCCCCGAGGCTCGCGCCCTCCCCTACGAGGTGCGGCGCGAGATCGTGGACCTCGGCGCGCGGAGCATCATCCGGATGCTCTACCAGGACGGCTTCTTCCACGCGGACCTCCACCCGGGCAACCTCTTCCTGCTGGACACCGAGCCCGACCCGCGGACCGGCGAGTACGAGCCCAAGATCGGATTCATCGATCTCGGGATGGTCGGCTACTTCGACGGGGAGCTGCGGCGGACGCTGATGTACTACTACTTCTCGCTCGTCACCGGCGACGCCGAGAACGCCGCGCGCTACCTCACGAGCGTCGCCGAGGCCGGGCCGAAGAGCGACACCGCGGGCTTCCAGCGGGCCGTCGCGGAGATCTGCCGCCGGTTCTACCGCGCGAGCAAGTACGGCGACTTCTCCATCGCGCAGCTCATCATGGAGAGCGTGAGCCTGGGCGGCACGTACCGGATGTACTTCCCGATCGAGCTGGTGCTGATGACGAAGGCGCTGGTGACGTTCGAGGGCGTGGGCCGCGCGCTCATCCCCGGCCTGGACGTGGCGGACGTGAGCCAGAAGCACGTCTCGCGGCTGTTCCGCCGTCAGTTCAACCCCGTGACGCTGATCAAGGAGAGCTTCCGCAACGCGCCGGAGCTGGTGGACCTCCTGATCAAGAGCCCGAGCCTCGCGGCGGAAGGCATGCGGTTTATCGAGAGCCGGATCCGCCAGCCGAACTCCAGCCCGCTCCAGGGCCTCCGCTCCGCCCTGCTGGCGGGCTCGCTGTTCGTGAGCGGCACGCTGGCGGCGACGCTGGACGTGCTCGACACGGGCGTCAACGTGTGGTGGCTCTGGGTGCCGCTGTTCCTGCTCGCGGGTGGCCTCGCGCTGAAGAAGAGCTAGCGGGGTTCGAAGTAGCGCATGTATCAGTGCGCGCGTCCGCCAGTCGGTGGCGGCGGCGTACCCTCCCTGCACATCCCCGCCCGCCATGCGTCTGTTTTTCCTCGCGATCCTGCTCGCCTTCTTCGTGGCTCCCGCCTCTGCGCAGCGAGCCGCGCCCCGCTCTNNNCGCCAGCGTTCCGGCGGCCCCGTCCCAGGCGGTCCCGGACATCCTGGAAACAATTGTGCAAACGGACGGCTACCTCGGGGTGGAGACCCGCGAGGAGTCCCCGAGCGCCAGCGGCCGGCGCGCGACCGTCCCGAAGCTGAGGATCCGCGCCGTGTTCGCGTTCGAGAGCCTGGAGGCCTTCGAGGACTGGGTGGAGCAAGGCGGCGGCAAGTCGCTGGTCCCCGAGCTCCGCTCGCAGACGCCCTCGGACGAGTTCACGGTCACGATCCGGATGGGCACGCCCGACGCCCCGGGCCTCGGCCCGAACTAGGCGCGGAGGCCGTCCCGAGCGCCTAGAGCGCCAGTGCCGAGACCGCGGCCTCGCCCCGCTGGCGGGCCGCCTCGGCGTGGCCCAGCTTCCGCCGCGGGCGGGAGTCGGGCTTGCCGTAGAGGTGGACCGCCGCGCCCGGGACCGCCAGCGCGGCCGCGAGGTCCGGCGCGACGGCGCCCTCGCGCGAGCCGACGACGTTGACCATGCACGCGGCGGGCACCTGCGCCGCCGGATCGCCCAGGGGGAGGTCCAGCGCGGCGCGGACGTGGTTCTCGAACTGGCTCGTGTGGCACGCCTCGATGGTGAGGTGCCCCGTGTTGTGCGGCCGCGGCGCGATCTCGTTGACGAGCACGCCCCCGTCGCGCGTCACGAACATCTCCACCGCCAGCAGCCCGATCCCGCCGACTGCCGCGATGGCCTCGCCCGCCACGCGCCGCGCCTCCTCTTCCACGCCGTCCGCCAGCCCGGCGGGCAGCCACGCCGCGTGGAGCTGGTGCTGCCGGTGCTCCGTCGCCACGATGGGGTAGACGGCGCGCTCGCCGCCCTCGCGCCGCGCCACCAACGCGGACACCTCGCCCTCGAAGTCCACGAATGCCTCGATCAGGAGTCCGTCGTCCGCCGCGAGGTCGTCCCAGGCCCGCGCGAGGTCTTCGGGGGAGCGGCAGGTGGCGTTGCCGTAGCCGTCGTACGAGCCCTCGTAGCGCTTCGCGAGGACGGGGTAGCCGAAGGCCTCGGCGGACTGGCGGGCGTCGTCGAGCGTGGCGCAGAGCGCGAAGCGCGGGAGCGGGAGCCCCGCCTCGGCGAGCGTCTGGTTCTGGCGGCCCTTGTGCCGGATGAGGTGGAGCGTCTGAGGTCCCGGCCGGATGGGGCCGTCCCAGACCGCCGCCAGCGCATCGGCGGGCGCCCACTCGCTCTCCACGCTGACGGCGTCGCAGTCCGCGGCCCACTGGCGGAGCACGTCGGCGTCGGTCCAGTCCGCGACGGTGGTGTCCGCGAAGGGGAGCGACGGGCCGGAAACGGAGGGCGCGAGCAGTTTGACGCGGACGCCCATCCGGAGGCCCGCCATCGCGCTCATGCGCCCGAGTTGTCCGCCGCCGAGGATGCCGAGGGTCATGGTGAGTTCCAGGTTCCGGGTTCGTGGTTCCGAGTTCTGCCTGCGCGTCTCGTTCCCTCCATCCGTTCCTCCGCCAGCCGCTGGCGGTCGTCGCCGACGCGCCGACTCGCAGGCGAGACCGCCCGGAACTCGGAACGAGAAACTCGGAACGCCACTACCCCGGGAAGTCGAAGGGCACGTCGCCGGCCACGTCCTCCACGTCGGTCTCGCCGTTGAGGAGGGCGTCCAGCTGGCTTTCGTTGGCCACGAGCACGTCGCGCGCCTTCGACCCCTCGAACTCGCCGACGATGCCGGCCTCTTCGAGCTGATCCACGAGGCGGGCCGCGCGCGTGTAGCCGACCGAGAGCTTCCGCTGCAGCAGCGAGACGGAGCCCTGCTGGCTCCGCACGATCACGCGAGCGGCATCCTCGAACAGCTCGTCGCGGTCCTCGATGTCCGCCCCCGCGGCGCCATCCGGCGCGTCGGAGCCGGGCTCCATGGGCGGGAGGAGGTACGGACCGGCGCCGTCCTGACCGCCGATGTAGTCCGTCACGGCCTCCACCTCCTCCACGCTCACGAACGGCCCCTGGAGGCGCGTGATGCGGGAGCCGTTCATGTAGAGGCAGTCGCCGTTGCCCACGAGCTGCTCCGCGCCGCCGCCGTCGATGATGGTGCGGGAGTCGATCTTGGACGAGGTCTGGTAGGCGATGCGGCTCGGGAAGTTGGCCTTGATCAATCCCGTGATGACGTCCACGGACGGCCGCTGCGTCGCGATGACGAGGTGGATGCCGACGGCGCGCGCCATCTGCGCCAGCCGCGCGATGGGCGCCTCCACCTCCTTCGCGGAGGTCATCATGAGGTCCGCCAGCTCGTCCACCACGACGACGATGTACGGCAGGTGCCGGTGCTTGTCGCCGAGCTCCGCCAGCTTGCCGGCGGCCACCTTCTTGTTGTACTCCCCGATCCCGCGCACGCCCGCCTCCGCGAGCAGGTCGTAGCGGATCTCCATCTCGCGCTCGCACGAGCGGAGGACGGCCGCCGCCTGCGCGAAATCCGTCGTGATGGGCTCCTCGCCGTCTTCCGGCAGCGCCATGAAGTGGTCGAGCAGCGTCGCGTAGGCGTTCAGCTCGATCTTCTTCGGGTCCACCATCACGAACTTGAGGTCCGCGGGGTGCTTGGCGTAGAGGAGGCCCACGATGAGCGTGTTGAGCCCCACGGACTTGCCCGAGCCCGTCGCGCCCGCGATGAGCAGGTGCGGCATCTTGGCGAGGTCCACGAGGTGCGTCTCGCCCTCGATGGTCTTGCCGATGGGGACCGGCAGCGCCATCGCGCCGCCGCGGCCGGCGTCCCGGAACTTCTTCTTCTCCAGCGTGGAGCGCAGCCGGACCATCTCGCGTGAGCGGTTCGGGATCTCCACGCCGATGGAGCTCTTGCCCGGAATCGGCGCGATGATGCGGATGCCGGCGGCCGCCAGCGCCATCGCGAGGTCGTTCTCCAGCGCGGTGATGCGGCTGATCTTGACGCCCGGCGCGGGGGTCAGTTCGTAGCGCGTGACCGTCGGCCCGACGACCGCGTCGATCTCCTCGATCTGGATGTTGTAGGTCTCCAGCTTGTCCAGGAGGATCTGCTTGTTCTCCTCGATCTCGTCGAGGTCCACCTCGGCGTCCGCGGCGTGCTCCTCCAGGAGTTCGATGGAGGGGAAGTCGTAGGGCAGGTCGTGCTCGCTGGGGCGGACCTTGGCACGGCCGGTATCCGCCGTCGCGGAATCCAGGTCGGCGGTCTCCTCCTCGATGGGCGTGTGGACGTGGACCGAGAGCCCGTCGCCAGCGGACGGCGCCGCGGGGAGCGGCGGGGCCGGACGTGGGTCGGGCGCGACGGGCGGCGGCGCGGGCTCCGGGCGAGCCTCCACCTCGCGGAGCTGGCGCTGCGCCTCGGCGGCGCGCTCGCGGTCGCGCTCGGTCTGGGCCGGGGTCCGGGTCTTCTCCTTCGGGAGCTTGCTCGCGATCGGCGGCCCTCTCAGCGAGCATCTTCTGGCGCAGCTCCTTCCGCTCCTGCGCGCCCTCCCGGTCCCGCGCCCACGTGGCCGCCAGCCCGGACCCGATGCCGCCGACGGCGCCCTCGGCGCGGTCCAGAGACGATTGGATGTCGCGGTCCCACACCAGCAGCCCGACGACGACGACCGCCAGCGCGAGGACGACGAAGGCGCCCACCGGCCCCACGAGCCCCTCGATCCAGCCCGCCGTGCCGGTCCCGAGCGCGCCGCTCCAGCGGTCCAGCGCCGTGTCCGTCCGCGCGTCGATCCAGCCCATGAGGCAGGCGAGGAAGAACGCGCCCGCGAACGAGAGCCCCGTCAGGAGCGGGAGGAAGACCGGCTGCCGCTGGCGGAGGAGCACGTAGCCCCAGGCGAAGAGCGTGGCGAGCAGCATGAGGACCGGGAAGCCGAGGAGGTCCGTGATCGGGCCGAGGAGGTTCTCCGCGCGGTTGTCGCCCGGCTCCATGAGCGTCTGCACGTCCTCCCGCGCGAGGACCGTGTCGTCCGCGCGGGAGTGGGTGACGACGGCCAGCGTGAGCAGCAGCGCGAGCGCCATCAGCACGAGCCCGAGGATCTCGAGCTTGCGCTGGCGCGAGAGCGCGACGCCGGACGACGTCTTGGCCTTCGACTTCTTCGACGAGCGGCGCTTTCGGGTGGAGCTCACCTGCGGTGGGGAGGGCGACGGCCGGAAGATAAACGGGCGCTCGGCGCTACGAGCGCAGAACCCGCTGCGCGCTGGCGGTGGCGGTGAGCGGAGGCAGCTCGGGCGGCTGCCTCGCTAGACGAGGGCCGCCAGCCCGGCCTCGATCCGGTCCGCGGCGCGCATCAGGTCCTCCAACGCGGAGGCGTAGGAGATGCGGAGCCCGCGGTCGTCGCCGAAGGCCACGCCGGGCACGAGCGCCACGTCGTGCTCGTCGAGGAGGTAGAGCGCGAGGTCCGCGCTGCCGGCGATCTCGCTCCCGCCGGACGTGCGCCGCCCGACGTATGCCGAGACGTCCGGGAAGAGGTAAAAAGCCCCCTCCGGCTTGGGACAGACGACGCCTGGGATCGCCTCCAGCCGCGCGAGGAACGCGTCGCGGCGCTCGCGGAAGGCGCGGACCATCTCCTCCAGCGGCGCCTCGTCCATCGCGAGGGCGGCGACGCCGGCCTTCTGCGTGATGGAGGACGGCCCGCTCGTGAACTGGCTCTGGATGATGGCCATCGCGTCCACCCACCACGCTGGACCGGCCGCGTAGCCGAGCCGCCAGCCGGTCATGGCGTACGCCTTGGAGAAGCCGTTGACGGTCATCGTGCGCTCCGCCATCCCCGGCAGCGAGCCGATGGAGAGGTGCTCCGCGTCGAAGCGGACCTTCTCGTAGATCTCGTCCGAGACGACCAGCGCGCGGGGGTGCGGGCGGAGCACGTCGGCGAGGGCGCGGATCTCGTCCGGGGAGTAGACCGCGCCAGTCGGGTTGGAGGGCGAGTTGAGGAGGACGACGCGCGTCCTCTCGCTCAGGGCGTCCGCCAGCGCCTCGGGCGTCATGCGGTAGCCGCTGGCGGCGCTCGTCTCCACGGCGACAGGCGTGGCGCCCGCCATCCGCGCCATCTCGGGGTAGCTCACCCAGTACGGCGCCGGGATGACCACCTCGTCGCCGGGGCCGCACACGGCGAGGACCGCCTGGGCCACGGACTGCTTCGCGCCGTTGGAGCAGATGACCTGCCCCGCGCTCACCTCGATCCCGTTGTCCTCGCGGAGCTTCCGCGCGACGGCCTCGCGCAGCTCCACGGTCCCGGTGTTGGGCGTGTAGTGCGTGAACCCGTCGCGGAGCGCCTGGTGCGCGGCCTCCACGATGGGCGCGGGCGTCCCGAAGTCGGGCTCGCCGGCGGAGAGCGCGACCACGTCACGGCCTTCGCGCTTGAGCGCTTTCGCGCGGGCGGAGACCGCCAGCGTGGCCGACGGCTGAACAGTGGCGACGTGGGCGTTGAGCGCCTGGGAAACGCTCGGGGCGGACTCGGTCATGGCCCCAAGCTAGCGAGAGACCGCGTGGGATTGTGGGGATTCGCCGGGAGCGCTTTCGGGACGCCCCCGCTCAGAATCCGGCCGAGAGTGCCACCCACGGCCCGGGCTCCGTCAGCCGGTCCGTGCGCCCCCACGCCTCGGAAAGCACCATCGCGCCGACGTCCAGCCGGACGGCCTTGTGCTCGATGCGGAGGCCGCCGCCCGCGAGCGTGGTGTAGCGGTCGCCGTCGGTCGGCAGCGCGAGGCCCTCCCCCACCACTCGGTAGCGGAACGCTCCGCTCTCGCCCACCTTCGCCTCCGCGCCGCCGAAGATCACGGGCCGCTGGCGGAGGCGGACGCGGTACGTGGGCGGTCCCGAGACCCACCCTCCGCACATCGGGCAGTCCGGTGCGTCGTACTCGTTGCCGCCCTGCGCGCGGACGCCCAGCCCGAGCGTGACCGACTCGCGCTCTCCGCCCACCGTGCCTACGGCGTAGACGTGCGCCGAGGCGGGCACGTCGCCGTAGGCGTCTCCGCTGCTGTACGTCGCCGAGCCCGTCACGCCGACGGCCACCGCCGACCGCGAGCCGTCGTGGAGCGTCACGCGCACGTCCGCGATGCCACCGCCACGGATCCCGCCGCCATCGCGCGGCAACACGAGCCCCGTCACGCCGAGCGACACGCCGCGGCTCACGCGGGCCTCCACGCTCGGGATGAAGAACCGGGCGCCGACGGCGATGCGATCCGGGACCGGCCGGGCCGTCGGGACGAGGAAGAGGCGGGACGCCGGTTGCGCGCTGGCGGTGCCGGCGAGGAGCGCCAGCGCAGCGAGGACAAGGGAGAGACGCATCGCGGAAGGGAGCAGAGTTCCGCAACGTATCGCGCCGCGAACGGGAGCCCAACCCCAACGCACGTGCCCCGCGTTCAACCGCGCGCTACGAGCGCCGCCTGCACGGGTGCGGGCACGAACGCCGAGGTGTCGCCGCCCCAGCGGTGCACGTCGCGCACGATGGTGGACGAGACGAACTGGTGCTCCGGCGCGGGCGCGAGGAAGACGGTCTCCAGCCCCGGCAATAGTTGGCGGTTCGCCATCGCCATGCGCATCTCGTAGTCGAAGTCCGCCGGGCCGCGGATGCCGCGCACGAGCGCCGCCGCCCCGATCTCGCGCGCCCGGTCCACGAGCAAGCCCTCGAAGAGTGTGACCGCTAGCCGGTCGGCGCCGTCCAGACCGCGGCAGCTCTCGCGGATCAGGTCCACGCGCTCATCGGCGGAGAAGAGCGTCTTCTTGGAGGCGTTGACCGCCACCGTCACTTCCACGCGCTCGAACAGCGCCAGCGCGCGGGCGATCACGTCCACGTGCCCGTACGTGACGGGGTCGAAGGTGCCGGCGTAGAGGGCGGTGCGCATGTCAGGAGGGCTCGGCGTCGAAGATGGAGAGGCGCGTGCTGCCGTAGTCCCGCGCGAAGACGCACGCCGGGTGGTCCTCGAAGTCGTGCCGCGCGTCGTGCTCCAGCACGAACAGGCCGCCGGGCGCGAGGAGCGGGATCGCCTTTCCGGGAAGCGCCGCCAGCGCGTCGAGCGCGTAGGGCGGGTCCGCGAGGATGAGGTCGAACGGTCCGCGCAGGGGGCGGTCGAGGTGGGCAAGGGCGTCGGCGCGGAGGAACGCGCACTGATCCACCACGCCGAGGTCGCGGGCGTTGCGCCGCGCGAGGGCGAGCGTCGGGCCGTGCTTCTCCACAAAGGTGGCGTGGGCCGCGCCGCGCGAGATCGCCTCCAGACCGAGCGCGCCGGTCCCGGCGAAGAGGTCCAACACGCGGGCGTCCGCGAGGGGGATCCGGGCCGTCAGCGCGGAGAACAGCGCCTCCCGCACGCGGTCCGTGGTCGGCCGTGTCCGGTCCGTCGGCGGGCTCTTGAGGGGGCGCCGCCCGAGCCGTCCGCCCGTGATCCTCACGCCCCCAGCGCGACGCCCAGCAGCGGCGCGAAGGCGGAGAGCTGCGTGGGGTCCGCCTGCGGGGGACGCCGCGAGAACAGCACGAGCGGGTCCAGCGGCTCCGGCTCTAGCGTCAGCATCTGCGAGAGGAGGTCCACCCGCTCCGGTCGGGCGTCGTCGCCGTAGACGAACAGCCGCCGGGTCGTTTCGGGATCAATCCCGAGGCGTTCCATCAGGGCGAGCGCGTAGTAGGCCGTGTCCTCCGGCGTGTCGCCCATGCCGTGGTGGCCGTAGGTCCACTCGCCCCCCTGGAGCAGCGCGTACTCGGAGTGGCTCCCGTAGACGCCGATCGCGAGGACCACGCGATCCAGGTCTCCGCTGGGGTCCAGCCGCGCCGCGATGGTCGCCGCCGCCCGCGTCGTGTCGATCAGGTCGTACGAGCCGACGCCGAGCGCCCGAGCGAGAAGCGAGAGGCGGGCGTGGACGGCCTCTGAGAGGTAGAGGACGTGGTGCCAGCGGTGCGGCTCCGGCGAGGCTTCCGCACGGCGCGCGAGCGCTTGGGTGCGGACGGGGACGGCCCGGATCCGGACCGGCCGGCCGGCCGGAACGTCCGCCAACAGCGCGGCCTCCTGGCGGAGGTGCTCGTGCCGCTCCTCGTCGGAGAGGGACTCCGGCAGGGGCGACGTGAACGAGACCGTGTGCGAGGGGTGCGCCGCGACGATGAGCGCGTCCGGCGAGCCGCTGGCGTCTACGTCGAAGACCTCGCGGATGGCCCGCTCCAGCGCGGGCCCGAGCGGCGGGCCGCCGTCGCCGAGGAGCGTGCGCTCCGCGTCGCCCTCGAACTCGACGGTGCCGAGCCGGCGGAGCGAGGCGTCGCTATCGACCTCGGCGTAGCGGAGGAGGGGGCCCTGAAGGCCGATCGTCGCGATGCGGCGGGGCACGGGAGTGGGGATGCCGGGAGCGGAAAGGGGTACGACTCAGAAGCGGGGGCGCCGGATCCGTCCGGCGGCCCCGGCCTCAGGCCCGAGGCGGGCCCGCCCGGCACGCGGCGCGGCCGCTAGATCCAGGACTCCCGGTTGCGGAAGCTCGGGTTCGGGTCGCGGGCGCCGATGGAGTCACCGGGCGCGCCCGGGTCCTGGAGCCAGTAGATCTCGACGCCCGTGGGCGCCCCGGTGGAGTCCGTCTCCTGCACCACCTGGTAGTTGAGCGCCTCGCCGTTGCGGGCGGAGACCTGGAGGTCGTTGGCGCCGGAGAACTCCGTGATGCGGCCGAGTTCCTCCTCCAGCTCGGGCGGCGTGAACGCGGTGTCCTGCGCCACGAAGATGGAGAGGGAGTCCAGCGTGGAGGGGTAGGTGTCGTAGACGTCGCGGTACGCGATGAGCGCGGAGCGGACGTCGTCCAGCCGCTCGCGGCCGATCTGCGTCTGACGCTCCAACTCGAGCTTCTCCTGGTACGGCTCGGTGATGGACCGGTAGAGGAAGAACGCGAGGACGGCGATGAGGATGACGAGGCCGGCCTGGATGGCGACGCGCATGACGCTCGGAGAGAGGCGGGTGAGGGGGGCGGCCGGGAGGGAGAGAAGGGGCGGCCGGGAGGCAGTCAGATTAGCCCCGTGCACCTGTAAAGGCAAGGTGCCCGTGGGAGCAGGGGCGGGTCTCCACGCGTTTTCAGAGGCGCAACCGGGTCCGCCTCCGCGTGGGCGCCAGCGCCCGCGCCGCGGCCGCCAGCCCCCCAGAGACACGCGAACGACCGAACCGTTTCCCGACCCGCTTCATGCCGCT
>LWDU01035604.1_pt1 | contig 11284 bp, 12 predicted proteins | sample 727161 | NCBI WGS metagenome assembly LWDU01 (sample SAMN04566230, study PRJNA314399) | hydrothermal vent metagenome | isolation source: deep sea hydrothermal plume seawater | place: Mexico: Gulf of California, Guaymas Basin | collected 2004-07-11 | reverse complement strand
CGGATCTGCGCCGCTTACTGACTGACTACGGATTTATCGGTCACCCTTTCCGTAAAGATTTTCCATTGAGCGGACACGTTGAAATGCGTTTTGATGAAAAAAAAGGCCGAGTGGTTTACGAACCGGTATCGATCGAGCCCCGAGTTACGGTGCCGCGGATCATACGACAGGACCACGACTCTTGACCGAGATTCGTAATTACACCATGAACTTTGGCCCGCAGCACCCGGCTGCGCATGGTGTTCTGCGTTTGGTGATGGAAATGGACGGGGAGGTCGTAGAACGAATCGACCCTCACATTGGTCTACTGCACCGTGCCACCGAGAAACTCGCCGAGAGTAAGCCCTACAACCACAGTATCGGGTACATGGATCGGCTGGACTATGTATCCATGATGTGCAATGAGCACGCCTACGTGCTGGCTATTGAGAAACTGCTGGGTGTTACGCCCCCTTTGCGGGCTCAGTACATCCGGGTCATGTTTGCGGAGATTACCCGGATTCGCAACCACCTGTTGTGGATTGCAGCGCACGGGCTGGATATCGGAGCGATGGCGATATTCCTTTATGCGTTCCGCGAGCGCGAGGATCGGCGCTCGGCTGCACGCAGCCTATTTCCGGCCAGGTGGCGTCTATCGTGATCTGCCGGACGAGATGCCGAAGTACTCTGCATCTTCGGTGCACGGTGAGAAAGAAACCCGGCAAAAGAACATTAACAGGGAAGGTTCGGTACTTGATTTTATCGAATCTTTCGTCGAGCGCTTCCCCAAGTGCGTAGACGAATACGAAACATTATTGACTGATAACCGAATTTGGAAACAACGTACCGTTGATATAGGAATTGTTACGCCTGAACGGGCGCTGCAACTGGGATTTACTGGACCGATGCTGCGCGGTTCCGGCGTTGAGTGGGATCTTCGACGCAAACAGCCCTATGAGGTTTATCCCGAACTGCAGTTTGATATACCCGTTGGCAGCACTGGGGATTGTTATGACCGGTACCTGGTGCGTGTCGAGGAGATGCGTCAATCCAATCAAGTGATCAGCCAATGCGTAGACTGGCTAAAAAACAATCAAGGCCCGGTGATGATCGCAGATCACAAGTTGGCGCCACCTCAGCGAACCGGGATGAAACAGGACATGGAATCCCTGATTCATCACTTTAAATTATTCACTGAAGGCTACAGCACTCCTCCTGGCCAGGTATATCAGGCGGTAGAGGCTCCCAAAGGCGAATTCGGTATCTATATTATTTCCGATGGTGCTAATAAGCCTTACCGCCTGAAAATTCGGGCACCAGGGTTCCCTCACCTGGCATCGCTTGACGAGATGGCGCGTGGCCACATGCTGGCCGATGTGGTCGCGATCATCGGCACCCAGGATATTGTTTTTGGAGAGATAGACCGTTGAACAAAAGCGGCGACTTCCAGTTATCCGATTCGATAATCCTGAAGATAGAATCTGAGGCGGATAAATACCCTATCCGAAAGGCGGCAGTGAAATCAGCTTTGCGCTACGCGCAGGCTGAACATGGCTGGATCAGCAAAGATATTGTTGGAGCTGTCGCCAGAATATTGAACCTCGAGCCTATAGAGGTATTTGAGGTCGCCACCTTTTACGACATGTTTTATACCTCGCCCGTTGGGCGACATCCAATTCGGGTTTGCACCAATGTTTCTTGCCTATTGCGCGGCTCTACCGGCATCGTGAATCGCTTGCGCGAAGACCTGGCGGTTGATTTTGGTGAAACCAGTTCCGATGGACGTTTTACCCTACTTGAGGCGGAGTGTCTGGGTGCATGCAGTGGCGCGCCGATGATGATAATAGATGATGATTATCACGAGGATCTCCAGCCAGATCAGTTGGATAATATTCTGGAGTCGTACCAATGAGCGGTTCGAGCCAGGTGTTTGTCTGTCTTCCGCCATTGGAAGCCGAGGAGCCGTGGAGCCTTGTGTACTATCGGGAACAGGGCGGCTACCAGGTGTGGGAGGGTATATTGGATGGCCATACGCCACCTGGGGATCTAATAGAGGTAATCAAGGCGTCAGGTTTGCGTGGGCGCGGCGGCGCTGGATTTCCAACAGGTCTTAAGCTCAGTTTTATGCCGCGTGACGCTCAGGGCCAGAAATACATTGTTTGCAACTCTGACGAAAGCGAGCCTGGGACATTCAAGGATCGGGACATTTTGCGACTCAACCCACATCAACTGATCGAGGGCATGGCAATTGCGGGTTATGCGATAGGGGCGACGGTTGGATATAACTATATCCGGGGCGAATACTATGAGCCGTGGGCTCGTTTCGAGGCGGCACTGGCCGAAGCCCGTAGTGCGGGTCTGCTCGGGATTAATATCCGAGGTTCTGGAGTCGATTTCCAACTGTATAGCCAGCGCGGCGCAGGCGCTTATATCTGCGGTGAAGAGACCGCTTTGCTTGAATCTTTGGAAGGAAAAAAGGGGTTGCCCCGTTTTAAACCACCATTTCCGGCTCAGGTCGGAGCTTTTGGTCGCCCGACAACGATCAATAATACCGAGACCCTGGCGTCAATCCCGCCAATTCTGCGTAAAGGCGCGCAGTGGTTCTCTGATTTGGGTGTTGAAAACAGCGGCGGCAGTAAGATCTTCTCGGTTTCAGGACACGTCAATCGACCCGGTAACTATGAAGTGCCCATGGGAATACCGTTTGCCGAACTGCTTGAACTGGCGGGCGGAGTTCTTGACGGACGAAGCCTGAAAGCAGTCATCCCAGGCGGGTCGTCGGTTCCGGTGCTCCCAGCGGAGCAGATCATGACCTGCACCATGGATTATGATGGTCTGGCGAAGGCTGGATCCGCACTGGGGGCGGGCTCAGTTATCGTAATGGACGAGTCGACCTGCATGGTGCAAGTACTGGAGCGTATCTCTTATTTTTATTTCGTTGAATCGTGTGGCCAGTGCACGCCGTGTCGCGAAGGCACCGGCTGGTTGTACCGAATGCTCAAACGAATCCGCTCTGGCCACGGTACCCCAGGAGATCTGGACCGTCTGAAATCGGTTGCGGATCGAATCGAGGGGCGCACGATCTGCGCGTTGGGTGATGCAGCCGCCTGGCCGGTACAAAGTTTTCTCAAACACTTTCGACACGAGTTCGAGGCGATGATCCCATCCCGAGTGGCGGCCTGATGGATGCAGCAGTGATGATCAATTTGAGTATTGATGGGCGCGAAGTTGAGGCCCACCCTGGCGCTATGATCATTCAGGCGGCCGATGCCGTTGGGATTTACATTCCACGATTTTGTTATCACGAGAAACTATCTATCGCGGCCAACTGCCGTATGTGCCTGGTGGAGGTCGAAAAAGCGCCCAAGCCATTGCCGGCCTGTGCAACACCGGTTGTCGAAGGCATGGTCGTTAAGACTCGCTCTGCGTTAGCAACCGAGGCGCAGCAGGGCACTATGGAATTTCTGTTGATCAATCATCCGCTGGACTGCCCGGTTTGCGATCAGGGGGGTGAATGTCCACTGCAGGACCAGGCAATGGGATACGGTCAGGATCATTCTCGTTATCTGGAAAGTAAGCGAGCCATGCCGGCGCTCGATCTGGGTCCACTGATTGCTACTGCGATGACTCGTTGCATCCACTGCACCCGCTGTGTTCGGTTTGGCCAAGAAGTTGCCGGCGCTATGGAGTTGGGCGCGACTGGTCGCGGCGAAAGCATGGTTATCGAAACCTACCTTGATGGCACCGTTGATAGCGAGGTGTCGGGGAATATGATTGACCTGTGCCCGGTAGGAGCTCTAACTTCGAAACCATCACAACGCAGTGAGCCCGCACGATTGTCTCGGATCAAATCTGACGATACAGACCGCGCAAGGTAACGTGAAACGGGTAGTACCTCGCACTAACGAGTCCATCAATGAATGCTGGTTGTCCGATCGTGATCGATTTGCCTATGCTGGGGCCGATTGTGACGATCGATTCACCCAACCTTTGGTTCGAACCAGTGACGGTATGAAAGAGGTTTCCTGGGAGCAGGCGCTTAAGGAAGCAGTTGGGATTCTGAAAGAGGCCGAAACTGCACCAGGCCTGGGCGTCGGAGCGCTGATTCACCCGATGAGCAGTGCTGAAGAGTTTTTTCTGCTACAAAAGCTTATCCGCGGCCTGGGCTCCTGCCATATCGATCACCGGTTATTCCAAAAAGACTTCTCGGACGATGCGTCCATGCCAGCTTACCCGGGTATTGAGACACCGCTCCCAGAGTTCGATCAGCTTGGTGGTGTAGTGCTGATAGGGTGTGATCTACGTAAAGAATTGCCCCTGGCGAGCTTAAGAGTGCGTCGGATGGCGCTGGCAGGCGGTCAGGTTGGCATGCTGGGGTGTTTTGCGGGCGATCCTAATTTCCCGGTCGCGGCGCGAGAATTGGTGAGCCCGCCGGACTTACTGGGCGCTTTATGCACTTTGGTTTTAGCACTTGAAGGGGGTGCGGATGCGTTGCCCGCACAACTGCAATCACGGATCGACCCAAACGGCGATTCGGATCGTTTTTTATCCCTTGCCCGGATCCTGGAAGACGCAAAGGGTAATGGTTTGATTATTCTCGGTCAAAGCGCTGTAAACCACCCGGAGGCAGCTGGACTGCGGGCCGCAGCCAGTGTGCTGGCCGAAATCACCGGCTCTCAGGTAGGCTGGATTCACCCAAATAATAGCGCTGCTGCGTGGTGGTCTGGCGCAGTACCTCATCGTTTACCCGGAGGGGTAAAGCCGGCCGTGGAGGGAGCCAACGCTCAGTCAATGACCGAGCTCGATCTGGACACGGTGGTGCTTTTTGGTTTGGAGCCGGCCCTGGATCATGCGGACCCCGCGAGTCTCAATAAACTCCTTGCACGGGCACGAAGCGTAATCTCTTTCAACGCATTCCGCTCAGGTGTACCGGATCAGGCCCGAATTGCGTTACCCATTGCTCCTTATACCGAATCTTCCGGTACCTTTTTGAATTGCAATGGGAAGATGCAGTTCTCCCGAGCAGCCATCAAATCGCAGGGAAATTCACGACCGGGATGGAAGATTTTACGGGTACTTGGCAATTTTCTTGATTTGGAAGGTTTTGACTACGTCGATATATCTGACGTATCAATAGAGCTCCCAGAACCCACTCAGGTCCGTGCCCGGACCAGGCCCCAAGCATGGAGCAGTCCAAGCGCTTGGCGCACGAGCATCGTGGCAGGAAGTCTGTTCCGTGTGGGAGATGTTCCCATTTATCGTGGCGACCCGGTTGTTCGTCGTGCGACGGCTTTAGGGCGCACCCAGGATGGCTGGCGCGCCAGTTTTTGCCGCCTGCACCCCCAGGAAATGGTGTCCCGCGGTTTGAGCGACGGTGGCAAAGCGCGGGTTTTCAACGAGGTCGGATCCGTAAGTATCGGCGTATTGTCGGATAGCGGTATCCCGCCAGGCTCGATCTATCTCGCTGGTGCACACCCCGAGGCATCTGAGCTCACTGTATCCGATCGACTATCCGTTGAGGCTATAGGCTAAACGCCATGACCTGGCTCCTTGCGTTCTGGGCGGAACTGCCGCTTATCGTACAACTTGGCGTAAAGATAGTCGCCATCATTGGCCCTTTGATGGTCGCGGTCGCTTATTACACGCTGGCTGAGCGCAAAGTCATTGGTTATATGCATGTGCGCATCGGGCCCAACCGGGTGGGCCCGCGCGGGCTACTTCAGCCGATAGCAGATGCCCTCAAGCTGATGTTCAAGGAGATGATCGTACCGACTAATGCGGATCGTTATCTTTTTATTATTGCCCCGATATTGGCTCTTGCTCCGGCCCTGGGTGCCTGGGCAGTCGTCCCTTTTACCGATACCTTGGTACTCGCCGACATCAATGCCAGTTTGTTGTATGTATTGGCGTTAACCTCCATGGGAGTCTATGGCGTGGTAGTGGCCGGGTGGGCGTCCAATTCAAAGTACGCGTTTCTTGGGGCTATGCGCTCCGCCGCACAAATCGTGTCTTACGAAATTGCCATGGGTTTTGCCTTGGTGGGCGTGTTGATGGCAGCCGGAAGCCTTAATCTCAGGGAGATCGTACTCGCGCAATCAGGCGGAATACATCAGTGGTTTTTTATTCCTTTGTTTCCGCTTTTCCTGGTCTATCTCATCAGTGGGGTCGCGGAAACCAATCGTTCGCCGTTTGATGTCGCGGAGGGAGAATCAGAGATCGTGGCGGGTTTTCACGTCGAATACTCCGGAATGGGCTTCGCCGTATTTTTTCTGGCCGAGTACGCCAATATGCTCCTCATTTCGGCGTTGACCGTACTCATGTTCCTTGGCGGATGGCACGCGCCAGCACAAATCCCGCCATTCGTCTGGATTCCGGGATTGTTCTGGTTTTTTGGCAAGTTAGCTGTGGTAGCCTTTTTGTTTCTTTGGTTTCGTGCCACGTTCCCGCGCTATCGTTATGACCAGATTATGCGGCTGGGCTGGAAAGTCTTCATCCCTGTCACGCTGGTCTGGATTACCGTGATTGGAGTTGCAAAGTTCTTCACCCCGTTTGGCCACTGGTTCGGCTGACGCTCGCCTATGTTCAAACGCATTTTTAATACCTGGTTTCTACTCGACCTCGTCAGAGGTTTAGCGGTAACTGGCGGTTATTTCTTTCGCAAGAAGATTACGATCCAGTACCCGGACGAAAAGACTCCGAAATCTCCCCGGTTTCGTGGACTGCATGCGCTACGTCGTTACCCCAACGGTGAAGAACGCTGCATTGCTTGCAAGCTTTGCGAGGCCGTGTGTCCGGCGCTGGCGATCACCATTGAGTCGGAAGAACGAGATGACGGCACCCGCCGGACTACCCGATATGATATCGACTTATTCAAATGCATTTACTGTGGGTACTGTGAGGAAGCATGTCCGGTTGATTCGATTGTACTTACCGACCTACACGAATATCACTTCGAGACCGGCGCATCTGGCACTATCAATAAGTTAGATCTGTTGCGTATAGGTGATACCCAAGAGGGCGCAATCGCGCGGGCCCGCGAAGCGGATGCTGGGTACCGCTAAAACGATGACTTTCCTGCAACTCATTTTTTACGTTTTTGCCACAGTACTGGTCGGCGCCAGTCTTATGGTCATTACTGTGCGAAATCCAGTGCGCGCCGCGCTTTTTTTAGTGTTGGCGTTCTTCAGCGCCGCGTGCCTGTGGTTAACGCTTGAGGCGGAGTTTTTGGCGATTACTCTGGTGTTGGTTTATGTCGGAGCCGTCATGGTGCTTTTCCTCTTCGTGATCATGATGCTTGATGTCAATATTGCCCAAATGCGCGCTGGTTTTGCCCGCTACTTGCCTTTAGGGCTAATCGTTGCTGTGGTAATGGCCGGGGAGTTAACGTTGGTGATGCTTTCCGGTGAATTCGGCTTGGACCATGCGCCACGGCCGGCCGGGCAGTCAGCTGACTACAGTAACACCCGGGCGCTGGGCGAAGTCATCTACACCGATTATGTTTTTGCGTTCGAGCTAGCCGCATTAATTCTTCTGGTCGCGATCATCTCTGCAATTTCCCTGACATTGCGTCGTCGCCCCCAGACTCGTACCCAGTCTCCGCAAAAACAGGTCCGGGTTCGAAAGGAGGATCGCCTTCGTGTCGTTCGAATGCCGACCAGCGAGCAAAGCAAACCATGATCCCGCTTTCTCATTATTTAGTGGTCGGGGCGTTATTGTTCGCGATCAGCGTAGTAGGCATATTTATTAACCGTAAGAATCTGGTCATCATTTTGATGGCGATAGAACTTCTGTTGCTGGCAGCCAATATGAATTTTGTAGCTTTCTCGCATTATCTGGGAGATCTGTCCGGGCAGGTGTTTGTTTTCTTCATTTTGACTGTTGCCGCGGCGGAGGCAGCGGTTGGGCTGGCGATCTTGATCGTGTTGTTTCGCACGCGACGCTCGATCAACGTACAGGATCTGGATAGCCTGCAAGGCTGATCTTCCGCCATGACAAAAGAGCTCTTATATCTCGCTATTCCGCTTTCGTGCCTGTTGGCCGCTCTGATTGCAGGGTTCTTAGGCGCCAAGATCGGTCGATTTGCCGCCCACCGTGTCGCGATAGCAGGCGTCGGTTTGTCCTTTGTGTTGTCACTCGTGGTAGCGATCGATGTTTTTTCAGGGAATATATATAACGGCACTATCTACACCTGGGCGAACATTGGCCCGATCCGTTTTGAGATTGGATTTTTGCTGGATCAGTTGTCGGTAGTGATGATGGTTGTCGTGACATTTGTGTCGCTTATGGTCCACATCTACACCATTGGCTACATGGCCGATGATCCAGGATATACCCGATTCTTCAGTTACATCGCCCTGTTTACATTCGCCATGCTCATCCTGGTGATGTCTAACAATTTCCTGCAGTTGTTCTTCGGCTGGGAGGGGGTAGGGCTCGTGTCTTATCTGCTGATTGGTTTCTGGTATGAAAGAGAGTCTGCTATTCGAGCGAATCTCAAGGCATTTCTGGTCAATAGGGTTGGAGACTTTGGGCTTGTTCTTGGGATCGGCGCTGTTCTCGCACTTTTTGGCACACTGGACTACGCAACAGTCTTCTTTGCGGCACCGGGAAAAGTCAACGACGTGATTATTGGCCCTCTCGGTTACGAATGGCACTGGATGACCTTGATCTGCCTTTTATTGTTTGTTGGGGCGATGGGTAAATCGGCTCAGGTACCGCTTCATGTCTGGTTGCCGGACTCAATGGAAGGGCCGACTCCGATATCGGCCCTGATTCACGCAGCGACCATGGTTACCGCAGGCATTTTTCTTGTCGCACGCATGTCACCACTTTTTGAACTCTCTGTTACTGCTTTGTCGGTCGTTCTGGTGATTGGCGCGCTGACAGCGTTACTGATGGCACTGGTCGCGTTGGTTCAAAACGACATCAAGCGGGTTGTAGCGTACTCCACCCTTTCCCAACTGGGCTATATGACCGTGGCCTTAGGGGCATCCGCATACTCAGTAGCCATCTTCCATCTGGCAACGCACGCGTTCTTCAAGGCCTTGCTTTTCCTTGCGGCGGGCTCAGTGATTATCGCCATGCATCATGAGCAGGATATGCGAAAAATGGGCGGGTTGCGTAAAGCTCTGCCGGTCACTTATCTGACCTGCGTGGTTGGAAGTCTTGCGCTGGCCGGTATACCCCCGTTTTCTGGCTTCTTCTCAAAGGATGCGATTATCGAGGCGGTACATCGTGCCTCGATCCCGGGCGCTGGCTTTGCCTACTTCGCAGTGCTTTTGGGCGTGATCATTACGGCGTTTTATTCTTTCAGGCTGGTCTTTTTGACGTTTCACGGTGAGCCGCGTATGGGTCAAGAAGTCAGATCGCATGTGCATGAACCGCCGCGGGTTGTGACAGTACCCTTGGTGCTGTTAGCGATACCATCGGTCATCGCCGGCGGGGCCTTTGTGGCGCCCGCGCTCACTGGCGAGCTTTTTGGCGCAGCAGTTGCCTCGGCAGGCCACGAACCAGGGGACATGCCGACGGGTGCTTTTGCCATGTTAGCTCATGCACCATTCGCATTACCGTTTTGGCTTTCCTTGGCGGGAATCGGGGGGGCTTGGGTATTTTATATCGCGCGGCCACAGTGGCCCGGGCAGTTCGCCAAGCGGTTTAAAACCCTCTACTGGATCCTCGATCGCAAGTACGGATTTGACTCACTGTATCAGAGGGTTTTTGCTGACGGAAGTGTCGCGGTTGGGCGCGCTTTTTGGGAGTGGGGCGATCGGCGTTTCATTGATGGCGTCCTGGTGAACGGCACCGCGTCGATGGTGGGTCGGCTTGCAACCCGGTTACGTCAGATTCAAAGCGGCCTGGTGTACCACTATGCTTTCGCAATGATCATTGGTCTGGTTTTATTTATTTCATGGTTTCTCTTTCGTTAGGAAAATGGATTCTTGAACTGGTTCGACCAACATCTTCTTTCGCTTCTTATCTGGTTCCCGGTTTTAGGCGGAATCTTTGTGCTTGCGACCGGGGATGACCGCAATGCGGCCACGGCGCGTCGGATGGCATTAGGATTCTCGGTCGCGATCTTCGCTTTGAGCCTGCCGCTGTGGACTCGTTTTGATACCCAAACTGCTGCCATGCAGTTCGTTGAAAAAACGCCGTGGATTGAACGTTTCAACGTGTACTACTCTCTGGGGATCGATGGCATCGCCATGCCGCTGGTGCTCCTGACTACCTTCCTTACCGTAATTGTCATCATCTCTNAATCGAGTGTATGCCGCGATCAAGTTCTTTCTTTATACCTTGCTGGGGTCGCTGTTGATGCTGGTCGCCTTGATATATCTGTACATGGTTGCGCAGGGGTCCTTTGATATTCTTGAGTTTCACCAACTCCCCTTGGGGGCCACGGCCCAGGCTCTGATATTTTTTGCTTTTTTTGCCGCATTTGCGGTGAAAGTCCCCATGGTGCCGGTTCATACCTGGCTGCCCGATGCTCATGTTGAAGCACCAACGGCGGGCTCAGTGATCCTTGCCGCGATTACCTTGAAAATGGGAGCCTATGGGTTCTTGCGACTATGCATTCCAATCACGCCGGATGCGGCGCACCGGTTTGCGCCATTAGTGATAGGGCTATCCTTGGTTGCCGTCGTCTATATCGCTCTGGTGGCCTTGGTTCAACGGGACATGAAAAAATTAATTGCCTATTCTTCGATCTCACACATGGGATTTGTGACCCTGGGCTTTTTTGTTTTTGAGACCATGGCAATGGAGGGTGCTGTGGTGCAGATGATTTCACACGGTTTCGTCTCCGGGGCTTTGTTCCTTTGTGTTGGCGTACTTTATGACCGTCTGCACTCGCGAGAGATCGCCACTTATGGTGGCGTGGCAAAGGTAATGCCAGTGTTCGCGTTCTTTTTGGTGTTTTCCTCGGGGTTTGTTGGGGAGTTTTTGGTGATTCTTGGCACTTTTTCAGTTAATGGCTGGTATGCCGCTGCTGCGGCTCTGACCTTAGTGTTTGGCGCTGCTTACACCCTTTGGATGGTAAAACGCGTGGTTTTTGGATCTCTAACCAATAGCGCGGTCGAGGGCATGAATGACGTTGACTCGCGAGAGTTCCTGATTCTTGCCCTGGTGGCCATTGCGGTGCTGGCATTGGGGCTGTGGCCGGCGCCGTTACTCGAAGTGATGCATGCCAGCGTTGACAATTTGCTGGCCCATGCGTCGGTGTCGAAGCTGTGATGACTCTTGCCAGCCTTAATCTTTGGGTAATTGCGCCAGAAATACTATTGTCAGTCGTGGCGTGTCTGGTCCTATT
>LWDU01039357.1_pt2 | contig 11285 bp, 12 predicted proteins | sample 727161 | NCBI WGS metagenome assembly LWDU01 (sample SAMN04566230, study PRJNA314399) | hydrothermal vent metagenome | isolation source: deep sea hydrothermal plume seawater | place: Mexico: Gulf of California, Guaymas Basin | collected 2004-07-11 | reverse complement strand
TCCTGTTTACGCAAGAAAATAAGCCTTCAGATACGATAGATGGCCCCTTGACATCCCCGTCCTTGCGGATTTATATTCCTGCTTTATATTATCGCATCCTGTATCTTACATCTTGCAACCCGCATTAATGAATATCCGATCCAGATTCTTCAATATCCTGCTACGTTTGGAAGCAATTTTTTGCCTGGCCTTTGCCCGCCTGGTCGTTTCATGGATTTCCTTTCGTCGTCTGGTTCCCTATTTAGGGCGTCCCATGCAGGAATCGCCTGAGGAAGCGTCCCCTCTGTACAGGGGCCGTGCACGGAGAGTGGCCTGGGGGATCTATCTGGTCAAATCCCGGCTCCCCTGGGAAAACACGTGCCTTGTCCAGGCCATCGCGGCCATGATCATGCTTCGCCGCCGCCGGCAGCCCTCCACCTTATATTTGGGCGTCTCACTTGATCATACGGAATTTGAGGCGCATGCCTGGTTACGCAGCGGCGATGTGGTCGTCACCGGCGGGGAAGAAAAAGACAAATACAAGGTGATGAGCAGTTATATGAAATCCGCAGGATGAACCATAAGCCTATGATGAATGTACTTATACAATCGCTCCCGCTCGAACTTCGCCTGATGATCACCTGCCTGCGTCTACCGTGCACATCCGGCTATGAAGATATAGCCGAACTGGCGGCTCAGTCACCGGACTGGGATCAATTTTTATACTGGTGTACGCGCCATAAGATAAAACCCCAGTTGTATGGCGCCCTGGACGCAGAGGCCAGAGCCCTGTTACCGGATAAGGTACTGGAGGAACTAAAAGGCTATGCCCTGCAGAACACCGGGCAGGCCATGCGCCTCAGTGCTGAACTGGCCAGGCTCATGAATGATCTGGCCGGGCAAGGCATACGGGCCATCGCCCTGAAAGGCCCTGCCCTGGCGTTGTGGGCGTATGGTGACGTGAATCTGAGGAATGCCGGTGATCTGGATATTCTGGTCGCGCCCGATGACGTCGACCGTGCAGACCGAACGATCAAGAAGGCAGGCTATCATAATACGACGCCGGGGGACCGGTACAGAGATCATTTACACCGCCTGCTGGCCGTGGCCGATTATCAATCATCGAGTTCCCCGCCGGTATATATAGAACTCCATTCGCGTTTAATGGTACATCCGTCTTTACTGCCGATTTCATTCGACGCGTTGTACGATCAATCTACAGACCTTCAAATAGCCGGTTCTAAAATAAAAACCCTCTCTCCGGAAGATTTACTGTCGTTCCTGTTGGTACACGGGTGTCAACATGCCTGGTTCCGTGTGGGCTGGCTATGCGATATCAATCGTATTCTGCATCACCATACGGATCTGGACTGGTCGCGAATTGCAGATCGGATGGCGTGCTTTGGTCTTCGCCGTATTCTGGACCAAAGCATGATTCTGGTTCAGGGGCTGTTCGCGACGCCCGCACCTGATTCTGTTCGGCTTGCCAGGGCCCCGGATCGACAAACGAATTATCTGGTTAAAACGGCTGTCAAGGCGATGCTCGATGAACAGGCTTTTAACCTCGAATGGCATACCCTACCGCCAATGAAAGTTTTGGAAGCCACCTGGTATCGCCTGAAATTCCAGCGAAGTTTACGCTACAAGGTCGATGTCCTCCTTAAAATGCTGGTTCGACCGCAGGACTGGGATGACGTCCCTTTACCCCGCCTGTTATTTCCACTCTATTATCCGCTGAACCCCGTTCTGTTTCTTAAACGACGTTTTTCACGAAGTTGATGGGTTTGACCTCTTTTATCAGGCATCTGATTTTACACCTGCTATAGCGGGCGTCCGCCATTCTATTTATTTTTTCAAGATTAACACTTGACAACATATACGTTGAAATATATTTTTAGCCATGACTAAAAAATAAGCAATGCAATGGTTAATTTATTTTTTCACTTATCACTGACACTTTTATATGCTTACACCCGCTACGGAAGATTATTTAAAAACGGTATACAAGTTGGAGGATGCCAATGAGGTGGTCGCCACCAACGCGATTGCAGAGCGTATGGACGTATCCGCCGCTTCTGTAACGAACATGATGAAAAAACTCTCGGAGATGGGTCTGGTCGAGTACGCCCGTTATCAGGGGATTACTCTGACGGATGCCGGCCGTAAGATCGCGCTCGAAATTGTCAGACATCACCGTTTACTGGAAGTGTATCTGGCGGAGGCCATGGGCTTCGGCTGGGATCAGGTGGATGCCGAAGCGGAACGATTGGAGCATGTAATTTCCGAAGAGTTCGAAGATAAGATGGACGAAATGCTGGGCTATCCGACCACAGACCCGCATGGATCACCCATACCGAAAAAAGACGGCACCATCGCCAGGGCGGAACATGAACCTCTGGTTAACATCGGACCGGGGCAGTCCGCCATCATTCGACGTGTACCGGATAGTGATCCGGCTTTGCTCCGTTATCTGGGCGAACTTGGCCTGAAGCCGGACGCCACAGTGGTCGTGTTGAAGAAAGAGCCCTTCGACGGACCCTTAATGCTTCGCATCGGTGACCGGGAACATCACCTAGGTCATCAGACCGCCCATGGCGTTCTGGTAGAATGTCTGGAATGAAAATTCGCTCATGACCGAAATTATCATTCTCCTATTACTGGCCGGCCTGTTCGTACCGGGGTACGGCGTGTACTGGCGGTTTCAACAGCGGCGGTGGCTGCATTCGCGCCAGGCCATTGAAGATGCGCTGACGCACCTGCACCAGCGTCAACATGACGAACGACGGCCTGCTTCAGTGGATACGCTATCCAATGGGCTCGGTACGACGACCAGAGACACGTTGACGCTGGTTAACCGACTGGCTCAGCAGGAGTTGATTACGATATCAGGTGAGGGGATGCGATTAACCCGGGGTGGCCACCAGTGGGCCTTACAGGTGATCCGAGCCCATCGATTGTTTGAGCGTTATCTGGCGGACGAAACAGCGGTGCCTATGGAGGAAATCCATACCCGGGCTCATCGCCTTGAACATACGGTGACTGAAGCCGATGTAGACAAGATGGATGCCGATATGGGCCATCCGGCCTTCGATCCGCAGGGCGATCCTATTCCTACGGCCGCAGGGGACCTCCAGGTGGTCGAAAGCCAATCCCTTGTAGACTGGCCCGTGGATACGCCGGCCCAGATTGTTCATATTGAGGATGAACCACCCGAAGTCTATGCGCAAATCACGGCCGAAGGGCTTAATCCCGGTATGATTGTGACGATTGTAGAAACGTCATCGGTGCGTATCGTCATCGAAACAAGCGCCGCAGAGCATATCCTGGCGCCGGTGATAGCGGCTAATATATCGGTCCGGCGGTGCAACAGGGCGTCCCCTTGACCAGCCTGCAGCAGGGCAGGCAGGGCCGTGTCGTTGGCCTGGATCCTACCTGCCAGGGCCTGACGCGACGGCGGTTTCAGGATCTGGGTATCACCACCGGTGTGCGCATCGAACGGGTCATGCAGAGCGCCTTCAAAGATCCGACCGCTTATCGTGTACGAAACGCGCTGATTGCCTTGCGACGCGAACAGTCAGATTTGATATGGATTGAGGATGAAACGACAAATGGTGAAGCTACGAAACAACGAATCGACAGATCAGAAAAACAACAAGATCAAAAAGTCTCATAAGTTCGTAGCTTCGTAGCTTCGTAGCTTCACAGGAGTTAACATGAGCACCCCCGCCCCGCCTCCCGGTCACGATTGTGATTCGTGCGCTATGCAGGAGCATCTCGTCCAGATGGGGATCATACTGGATAAATGGGATTATGTCATTGCGCTGGCAGGCAATCCGAATGTCGGCAAGAGCACGGTATTCAATGCCTTGACCGGGCTGAAACAGCATACCGGCAACTGGCCGGGCAAGACGGTTGCCCGCGCTGAAGGTGGTTTTGAATTCAACAGCAAGCGGTTTAAGATGATCGATCTGCCCGGCACCTACTCGTTACTTTCTGCCTCGGTCGATGAAGAGATCGCCAGGGATTTTATCCTGTTCGGTCGGCCCGATTGTACGGTGATCGTCGTGGATGCGACCATGCTGGAACGCAACCTCAACCTGGTATTGCAGATTCTGGAGATTACCGATAAAGCCGTCGTCTGCCTGAACTTGATGGATGAAGCCAAACGCAAGGGGATTGAGGTGGAACATCGTACCCTGTCCCGTGAGCTGGGCGTGCCGGTAGTCCCCACGTCGGCGAGGAATAAGGACGGCCTGGGCTTGCTGATGCGCACGGTGGCCGAAGTCATTCAGGGGGAGATCAAGACGTCACCGCGCCGAATTACCGGTAATAAAGAACTGAATCATGCGGTAGACACCTTGATTCCCATGCTGGAAGCGACCTATCCTGATCTTCCCAATACCCGCTGGATCGCCATGCGGCTTCTTGATGGCGACTACCGCGTACGCCAGGCCCTGGAACGCGGCGAACTCAGCAGAATGGGTATGGCTGTAACGGAAACGGTAGAAAACATGGAACAAACGCTATGAACACCAAACAACCAGAGGCCTTCGCCGGTGCAGACATACTGGACCGAGTCGATGATTTGCGACGGAGTCTTGACGGGTCGTACCGGGATACGATCGTGGAAGCCATCTACGAGGAGGCCGAAACGGTCGCTCACAAGGTGGTCCATACGGAAGTAACCCGGTCCTATTACCTGGATCAGAGAATCGACCGGATTGTGACGTCTAAGATCTGGGGTTTACCGTTTATGGGCTTGCTCCTGGCCGTGGTCTTCTGGGTGACGATCGAGGGCGCCAACGTGCCGTCGGCCATGCTGGCAGAAGCGTTGTTCTGGCTGGGAGACCGTGGCGTCGATCTGTTTAACGCGATGGGGATGCCGTGGTGGGTGACCGGCTTTGTCTGGCAGGGGGTATACCTCGGACTGGCCTGGGTCCTGGCCGTCATGCTGCCGCCCATGGCGATTTTCTTTCCTATTTTCACGATTCTGGAAGATTTAGGCTACCTGCCGCGCGTCGCGTTTAATCTGGATGCTTTGTTTAAAAAAGCCGGCGCCCATGGAAAACAGGCGCTGAGCATGAGCATGGGGTTGGGATGCAACGCGGCCGGCATTATAGCCTGCCGGATTATCGATTCCCCCAGGGAACGATTGATTGCCATTCTGACCAATAACTTCATGCCGTGTAACGGTCGGTGGCCCACGCTCATCATCCTGGCCACTCTGTTCGTCGCGGCCTCTTTTCCGCCGGCGTACGCAGCCATTGCCGCCGCTGGATCGCTTGTGTTGATTATCCTGCTCGGTGGGGCAACGACGCTTATCGTATCAGCCATCCTGTCCCGAACCATCCTCAAAGGCGAAGCGAGTAGTTTTACCCTTGAACTGCCGCCCTATCGACGCCCCAACATCCTGCGGGTGTTGTATACATCTATGATCGACCGAACACTTTTTGTGCTGTGGCGCGCCGTGGTTATGGCGGTGCCGGCTGGNNNNCGACCCGGTCGGTCGGGCAGTGGGCCTGGATGGGGTTATTCTGCTGGCGTACATCATTGCTATCCCCGCCAACGAAATCGTCGTGCCGACGATCATCATGGCGTATACGCAGGCCGGTATGATGATCGAGCTGGAAACCATGGCGGAATTGCACCAATTGCTGGTGGTGCAGGAAGGCTGGACGCTCCTGACTGCCGTGTGCCTGATGCTGTTCTCCCTGCTTCATAATCCCTGTTCCACCACCATGTGGACCATCTATAAAGAAACCAAAAGCGTAAAATGGACGGTCGTCAGCGGCCTTATGCCACTCGCCATTGCATTTGTCCTGCTGTTCATCATTGCGCAGACAGCGTATTGGATTTTTGAATTATAAATGATGAATTATGATTTAAAAGATCATACCAACTACTCATAATTCAAAAATCAAGAGGTCACAAACCGATGCAACGTAATAAAATGTCTCAATTCCTCAAGTCGGCACTACCCGCCGTCCTCCTGTCCACCATCCTGGGGCTCGGTTGTGAGAAGGTGCTGACCAGTGCGCCTGATGATGGGGATCTGCTGGATGCGCCGCTGCCGGGGCTCTCCAGTGAATTGCAGATCATGTTCAACCAGGGCGATGAGGCGTTTGAGGAAACCTTTACCGTCGAGATGGGCCTGGGGCCGATATTCAACCATGCGTCCTGCGGTGGATGCCATCCGGGAGACGGCCGGGGACCGGAGGGCGTGACGTTCAGCCGATTCACGGAACCGGGTGGCAACCCGTTGACCAATGGCGAGCCGCAATTGCAGCATTTCGCGATCCCCGGTGTGACCGCTGAGGTTTTGCCTGCCGGGGCGCTCGTATCCCGCCGTACCGCGCCACCTGTCTTCGGCGTCGGACTCATCGAGTCGATTCCCGAGGCGACGATCCTGGCCAATGCCGATCCGGGCGATGCAGATGGCGACGGCATTTCAGGACGACCAAATATGATCACGGCTGCGGATTTCGTACCGGCTACCGAAGTAGGAGGCGGACCGGGACTTCATGTCGGTCGGTTCGGCCTGAAGGCCAACAATCCGTCGCTGATTGAGCAATCGGTCGGCGCCTATCTCGAGGATATGGGCATTACCTCCGATTTTGCGCCCGNCATCGGTGATAACGTGGCCGATCCGGAAATTCCGGCGTCCACCGTGCAGCAGACCGTCATGTATATCAGGCTCCTGGCGCCGCCCGCCCGTGGTCCCATCACTTCGCAGGTACAGCAGGGAGAGGGGATCTTTGGCAGCATCGGTTGTGCCAAATGCCATACGCCGACCATGAAGACAGGCCCCCATGTCATACCGCAGCTCAGCAACGTAGATGTCAACCTGTATTCCGATCTCCTGTTGCATGATATGGGGCCGACCCTGGCAGATAACAGACCGGATAAACAGGCCACGGGAACCGAATGGAAAACACGGCCTCTCTGGGGCCTACGGCTCGTATCGAAATTCCTGGGGGGCCAGGCGTTCTATCTGCACGCCTCTCGAGCCACTGCACGGCGGTGAAGCCCAAGTGCCCAAGGACGCTTTCGTAGGCCTGAGTGATTCGGACAAACAGGCGCTGATTGCCTTTTTGAGTTCATTGTGAGATGAGGTAGAAGCTATGGATCGCAGAAAATTCCTAAAACACACCGCGATAGTAAGCGCCGGCGTCGCCGTCCAGGCCGCAGGATGTTCGTCCAGTATACGGGCCATTAAAATGGAGATGCCCGCCAGAGGCGCATGGATAACGGTTATATATACGGATTATAAAGAATTGGAGAAAGTCGGCGGCGCGATTCAAATCCATGTAGAAAACAAGAACGAACCGATCATTCTTATGCGAAGCAGTGAGGGGCGCTTCCATGCCCTGTCTCCGATATGCACCCACCTGGGCTGTGAGGTAAAGGCCGTCAAGACGGGTTTTCGATGCCCGTGCCACGGTTCGGCCTACGGTGAAGAAGGCCAGGTGGTCAACGGTCCGGCCAGAGAGGACCTCGCCTCGTATCAGATCGCCCAGAAAGGGCGTCAGATATCGATACGTGTGATGTAAGATCGTGGTAAGCGGTCGGCGGTAAGCCGTAAGCCGTAAGCAGTAGGCATTTCAATCAACCAATCAACAAATCCTATCTGACCGCATACCGCCCTTCAAAACAGGAGTCCTTTAATGCGATGGTATAGATTTTTCCGGGGATTTACGATCCTCATGATCACCCTGGGTTTGTCTACGCCTTCAAATGCGCAAACTTCAGATGAACCTTCAACCCCCCAGGTACTTGTTCCCGGCGGCATGTACGACAAACCGTTCATCACGCGGCTGGGCGGGCGTACGTCCCTCGGTGGCTACGCTGAGTTTCATCTGCGCACCGAACGCGTAAACGGGGTTCTGGAAGAAGCGACCTTTCAGCTCAAACGCTTCAACCTGTTCACGTATTCGGTGATCAACAGCCGTATCCGCATCAGTTCCGAGTTCGAATTCGAAGAGGGCGGCGAAGAGATCAAGATCGAGTTAGGTGTCATCGATTTCGAAATCCGCGAAGAACTTAACTTCCGGGCTGGTATCATCCTCTCGCCGCTCGGCCGGTTCAACCTGTCGCACGACGGACCGGTCAACGAGCTTACGGATCGCCCGCTGGTCACAACGGAACTGATCCCCTCCACGCTCTCAGAGCCCGGCATGGGCTTCTGGGGCTCCTTCTATCCGTCCGCCAAATCACGGATCACCTATGAACTGTATGCCGTCAACGGCTTCAACGACGGGCTGATCAACGGGGCGGAGACCCGAACCAATCAGGGCAAACCCAGCTTGGCCGAGGACAACAATACGGTACCCGCTGTGGTGGGCCGCGTTGCGTTCAGTCCGCTGAGCGGCCGGGAACTGGCCAGTTCATTTCATGTAGGTCAGTATAACGTATCCACCCAGGGAGGCGCCTCGATTGCCGACCGGGAGTACCTCAAAATCATCGCAACCGACTGGGAATACCACCGTAACAGATTTCACTTTGTCGGAGAATACGCCTATGCCAGCATCGGACTACCCGCCGGCTTTCAGGGTTTTCTGGCCGACAGTCAGCAAGGGTACTACGTTCAGACGGGCTACCGCTTCCTGACCGGACTCTCCTCGACCTTTCCGCAATCGAGCCTCACCGGCATCGTGCGCGTCGGCAGCGTTGATTTCGACACCGCGACCAAAGGAGATTCACTCCGCCGCGTCACCCTCGGCCTCAACTTCCGTCCGATCGAGGACACGGTCTTTAAGGTGGACTACCTGATCGACACCGAACATGATCCCCTGAATGTCTCCACACCAGGCCGGACGTTTCTGTTCAGTGTGGCGACGTATTTTTAATGGGTGCCTCCTGACATGGATTATCTGTCACGTTATGAAAATTCAACGAAGTTTTTGAACTGGCTGATCTTTACCAGGAACGTGGTATTCTTACCTCGAATTTTTACGACGATGGCCTGCATATAGCACTGGCCATTTTGGCTGAGGTCGATTTACTTGCCAGTTGGAATTTCAGGCATATAGTCCACTATGACAAGATCCGGCGATTTAATGCTGTAAATTTGGAGCAGGTTTATAAATCACCGACCATGTACACCCCGCGAGAGGTTGCTCGATATTTCTTTGAAAACGAAATGCTGATCCAGCTTAACATCATGGCGGCCCGCGTCATGGACTGTCCCATTCCGTCTGTATACGGCAATGAAGCCTCGTCATTGCGCATGGATGATATCCTTAGATATCATCCGTCCGGGTTGATTCGCGGGTTTTTTGATGTTCATGTTCGGGGTTGTTTTCGGGACCTATAACTGGTATTATTTTTCCGTGGTCGTCCAACAGGCGGCGCCGCCCGGTACTATTTTCCTGGCGGTTTTTCCATTGATTCTTGGATTTCAGATGCTTGTTCAGGGGTTGTTGATCAATATTTTACAGTCGCCCGTAGGGGATTCGGTATTGAAAAGACGTTAATATTCTTGTAGATATAGCGGAGCAAGCAGGGCAACTGGCGCTTAAGTATTTCGGTCAGAATCCGGAAGTGTACACCAAAAGCGATCAGTCGCCGCTTACGCTGGCGGATCTGGAGGCGGAGGGGTACATTACTGAGCATCTGAAGGCATCGTGGCCCCACATCCCTATCGTTTCCGAAGAGGCAGATGATCACGAGGCCTTACAGAGCCGGCTTGTGGATAAGGCGGCTTTTTTTCTGGTTGATCCGTTGGACGGCACCAAAGAATTTCTGAATAACAGGCCGGAATTCACGGTGAACATCGCGTTGATTGATGGGGGTGTTCCGGTTGTGGGCGTTGTGCATGCACCCGCCCTTGAGACCACGTATTATGCAGAATGCGGGCAGGCCGCCTTGAAGAAAACAGCGGGGGGAACAGAGAGAATATTTTGCAGCCGGCGCAATGGCGAGGGCGCCTTGAGTGTCCTTACCAGTCTATCTCATCGGGATGAGAAGACCGAGCAATTTTTAAACAGGATCAATTTGCAGGAAACGGTAGCCATCGGCAGCTCATTGAAATTCTGCCTCCTGGCGGAAGGCAAAGCGGATCTGTATCCTCGATTCGGTCCGACGATGGAATGGGACGTGGCCGCCGGAGATTGCGTCTATAGAAACGCCGGCCATGAGGCGGTTAATCCGAGCCCCTTTGTGTATGGTAAATCAGGATTTCGGAATGGACCGTTTCTTATCGGAGCGATATCTCCAACGACCCGGGTTTTGTTTGATTCGCTGGCGGATGGTAAATAGAATGAGTAATAGAAAACGAGAGGCGAAAAAGCCGTTTGTACTCTGGTTTACCGGATTGTCCGGTTCGGGGAAAAGTACTATCGCAGAAGCGGTTAGTGATTTGTTAAACCGGAAGAACATTAAATTGGAGGCGCTGGACGGCGACCGTATCCGGGATGTGTTTCCCAATACAGGCTTTGACAAAGAAGCCAGAATAGCGCACATTAAGCGGGTGGGATACCTGGCCGGGATGCTGGAGAAAAACGGCATCTCCGTCGCGGTCTCTCTGGTGTCCCCCTATACAGAAGCACGAGCATTTGCTCGGGGGTTGTGCAGCCGTTTTATCGAAGTCTATGTATCCACCTCGTTGGAGATCTGTGAAGCCAGGGATGTAAAGGGCCTGTATCAAAAAGCCCGTCGCGGTGAAATCAAGCAGTTCACAGGCATCGATGACCCATACGAACCGCCAAAGCACCCCGAAATCACCATCGATACCTCAACGCAGTCAATCGATGCATCCGTGGCCATAATCATGAACTATATAAAGATTTTTATTTGATTGCGGATGGGTCTGTAAGGCCCTGCAAATCACTAAATCACCAATCACTAAACCACGGGGTGCTCGCATGTGTCCGACGGACACATGCGAGCACCATTTCTGCCATGCCCCAATATTCCATATCACATCTACAGCAATTAGAGGCGGAAAGCATTCACATCATGCGAGAAGTGGTCGCTGAGTTCGAGCGACCGGTGATGCTGTATTCGGTCGGCAAGGATTCGTCGGTCCTGTTGCGTCTGGCGCAAAAAGCGTTTTATCCGCAGAAGCTGCCGTTTCCGCTCCTACATATAGATACCGGTTATAAGTTTCAGACCATGTACACGTTCCGTGATCAAATGGTCAAGGAGCTGGATGCGGAACTGATTGTCTATCGAAACGAACCGGCCATTGCCGACGGCGCCAATCCGTTTGATCTCGGTACGCAGCGGTGTTGCGGGTTACTGAAGACCCAGGCCTTGCTGGAAGGCCTCAATTCCCGGAACTTCGACGCTGCCCTGGCCGGCGCTCG
>LWDU01034445.1_pt1 | contig 11286 bp, 12 predicted proteins | sample 727161 | NCBI WGS metagenome assembly LWDU01 (sample SAMN04566230, study PRJNA314399) | hydrothermal vent metagenome | isolation source: deep sea hydrothermal plume seawater | place: Mexico: Gulf of California, Guaymas Basin | collected 2004-07-11 | reverse complement strand
TCTCAGAATTTAGGCTCGGGAATAATCTTAATGGCTATATAAATTTTTCTGGAAAAAAGTCTACGATACCCGAAAATAGATTTAATATAATAGGATTTTTGGATGAATTTAATTTAAATTCATGGAAGGATTTTAGCTCAGACCCTGATAGCATTGATTACTTGTCTTTTTTAAATTCTGTAAATATTAGTTTTGGAACTTTTAAAAATAATGATATTATTTTAGATAATTTCATAATTAATGGTTACCGCTCTAATAATAATTTTGTTTTTAAAAAATTAGAAGCATCATCTGATTATGTTACAATTTTGTCTTCTGGATCAGTTGAATTTGGAAACAATTCAAATTTTAAAATTAATTTAAATAGCAATAATGTTGAAGAATTATTAAATTATTGGAAAATAAAACATAGTCTGCGTGATTCTTCAATTAATGGTACTTCGGAAATTACATGGAAGGGTGGTATTTTTGATTTTAGTATTAAGGATTTATATGGAAAATTTACTATTAACATGAAGGATGGTAGATTAAAAAAAGTTGGTAATAGGGCAACTAGAATTTTTGGATTATTTAATATTGATCTTTTAGTTAAGCGTTTATCACTAGATTTTGATGATGTTACTAAAAATGGCTTCTTTTTTAGTTCCATGAATGGTGATTTTAGGCTTAATAATGGCAATATTTTTACTACTAATCTTATAGTTAAAGGACCTTCTGCTGAATTACTAACAGTAGGAAGAACTGATATTATTAACGAGACTTATGATATGCAGGTTGTTGCTAGCCCAGAATTTGGTGAAGCATTACCTGCGATTGCATTATTAGGTGGTCCAATTACTGCAGCTGCAACATATGCTGCTGAAAAATTAGCTAAGGCTTTTGGTAAGAATATAAATGATCTTATTAAAATTAAATATAGTGTTTCAGGGTCCTGGGATGAGCCAATAATTAAGGTTATTGATAAATCTACTAGCCCTCTTGAAAATATTGAGGATTTATTTAAATGAAAAATTTTAACATATCGTGTATACAAATTGCTTCCGGTCCAAATATTGGGGCTAATTTATTAGAGATAAGTAAGCACATATCTAAATCAAAAGATATGGGCGCAGATATTGTTGTTTTGCCTGAAAATTTTGCAATGATGGCAGAGAAAGACAATATGTATCTTGATATAAAAGAAGAGCTAGGAATCGGAAGAATACAAGACTATATTTCTAAAGAAGCACAAAAAAATGATATATGGATTATTGCAGGCACAATACCTATTAAATCAAGAAAAAAAAATAAAGTTTATGCCACATGTATAGTATTTAATAATAATGGTAAAATTGTTTCCTCATATAGTAAAATACATTTATTTGATGTAAATATTTTAGAGACAAAAGAAAAATATAGGGAATCTGATATATTTACAAATGGCGATTCACCAATAGTTGTAGAAACACCTTTTTGTAATATTGGTTTAGCAATATGTTATGACCTGAGATTTCCAGAATTATTTAGAAAATTATCTGATATGGGTATAGATATTATATGCTTGCCTGCTGCTTTTACTTCTATTACAGGTAAAGCACATTGGGAGCATTTAATTAAATCAAGAGCTATAGAAAATCTTGTTTATGTTGCTGCAAGCGCACAAGGCGGATATCATGTTAGCGGTAGGGAAACACATGGAAATTCAATAATAGTTAATCCATGGGGGGAAACTCTAGATACTATAAAAAATGGATCGGGAATTATTTTTTCATCTATTGATTTAAAATCACAGGAAAACTTAAGAAAAAATTTTCCATGTTTAGATCACAAAAAAGTATTTTAACTACTTAATTCTTTTATTTGATTGATATAATTTCAGATAGTTCAATTCTAAGTTTTTCTTTATTATTTTTAAAAAGACTAGTATATACCATTAAATTATTATGCTCCTTTGAAAAAAAATAAAAATTAGTTTTTTTGCCAGATGTACGTTTAGCTGAGTATCCTTGGAATTTTTTATAATTTATGGTCATTGTCTGATTGTCTTTGTATGTATAATCATATTTTTTTAGTCTCCCCTTAGATATAGTATGATAATAGCTATTAACATTAGGATATTTATTCATTAGTATCATTAATAAATATAATGGATCATGAATATTACTTTCTGATTCAATTAGTAACTCCATATCTTCACTATCCTCATCTATTAATTTTGCTTCTTTGTTAGAATTATAAATAATTTTGTATGATGATTTATTGTCTTTAAATGAATAATTTTTTGGATAAAATTCTTTTCCTTTAATTATTGAATTAGAAATTTCTTCTCTAAAATCTCTATTTGCTATTGAAGCTAATATATTGCCCTTATATGTCGTACTAATATTTATATTTTTATCATTTTTTGATATTTTTAGAAACATTTCTCCAGCTTTTAAATTTTTATAATAAAATTTATAAACTGCTTCTATATATGAGTAATTCAGATCATTAGCATTGCAAGTACTAAAACTGATAATTAGAGATAATAATATTATACTTTTAATCATATATAATGGGCTTAGTGAGTATTTTATTATTATAGTATATTTTTTTATTTTTATATACAATTGTGCCAAGTTCTATCATTTTTAGTGTTTTGTAAAATAACTTATGTTCAAACTTCAAGAGTCTATTAGCGATCGATGAAGCATCATCGTAATCATTTACTAAAATAATATGTTGAGCAATGATAGGGCCACAGTCAATATCATTGGTGACAAAATGTGTAGTGCAACCATGATATTTATCCATGTTATTAATTACTTTTTCATGAGTATTTAGACCTTTGTATTTAGGTAGTATAGAGGGATGAATATTTATAACATTTCCATTATATGCATTTATAATACTTTCTGGAATTTTCTTCATATAGCCACATAAAAGAAGATAATCATTTTTTTCTGGAGATAGCTGGGTTTTTAACTCTAAATTATACTTAGTTAAATTATCATAATATTTGTAGTCAATAATATTAAAATTAATATTATAGTTTTTAATATCTTTTGAGCCTTGAGAATTAAGATTATTACATATAACCTTTTTAATTTTAAAATTTAATTTATTTTCTAAAATTAATTCAATTATAGACTTTGCATTTGATCCGCGTCCTGAAAAAAGGATACTAACAGATTTCATAATTATATATTAATGTAGTTAACTATTGGTTTTCCTTCTTTTGAAATAATATTGCCAATAATTTTTGATTGAAGTTTAATCTTTTTCATGTCTTTTATAATTTTATTAGCATTAGTTTTTTTAGTAATAATTACCATACCAATACCACAGTTTAGAACACGAAGCATTTCTTTATTATTAATATTTCCTTTTTCTTTTATATGTGTAAATAATTTAGGCATGTTGATTTCTTTACAGTCTATAATGCAGCTAGTATTTTTTGGAAGAACTCTTGGTATATTTTCCGTCAAACCTCCGCCTGTTATATTTGCGATTGCTTTAATTAATCCAAAAGACTTTATATTTAATAAATCTGTATAAATTTTAGTTGGTTTAATTAACACATCACCTAATTTTCTTCCATCAATTTTATCATTTAAATTTAATTTTTTATTTTCAATCATATGATTTATTAAGGAGTATCCGTTTGAATGTAGTCCGCTTGATTTTATTCCTATGATACAGTCGTTATCACTTATATCTTTTTTTGGAAGTAATTTTGATTTATCTGCTATTCCTACGCAGAAACCAGCCAAGTCAAAGTCATTTTTTTTATATAACTTTGGCATTTCTGCTGTTTCTCCTCCTATTAGTGACATATTGCTTAGCTTGCATCCTTTAGCTATACCTTTTATAACATTGTAACTTTTATTAAGATCTAGTTGACCTGTAGCATAGTAGTCTAAAAAAAATAAAGGTTTTGCCCCTTGAGAAATTATATCATTTACACACATTGCTACTAAATCAATTCCAATTTCGTCTAATTTATTAAGTGTTATTGCAATTTTTAATTTGGTTCCAACGCCATCCGTTCCTGATACTAAGACAGGGTGTTTGTACCTAATTTTTGATATATCATATAGAGCTCCAAAGCCTCCAATTTTACCAATAACATTTTTATCACATGTATTTTTAGCAATTGGTTTAATCTTATTAATTAATTTATCGGCGTTTTTAATGGATACGCCAGATTTTTCGTAAGTAACTTTTTGATTATTATCACTATTTTTTTTTGACATTTATTATCTCAATATGTATTAATTTAATTTATTTTTTATTAGAATGTAATGTATGAATTATATACCAAATATTATAAGCGGATTAAGATTATTATTTATACCAATATTTGCACTTTTTATGGTAAATGGATTTTATATGACATCTTTGTATATATTTTTCATTATGGGTATATCTGATGCTTTGGATGGAATGCTTGCAAGATATTTAAAGTCTGAATCATCAGTAGGCGCATATTTAGATGCAATAGCAGACAAAATAATGATCAATGTCTCATTCTTGGTGTTATGTAGTATGAATATTTTGCCATATTATATATTTTTTATTATTTTAATAAGAGATACTGCAGTATTTTTTGGAATTTTAATAAATATAAGATTTAGCGAAAAATTTGTAATGAGTCCAATGTTTATAAGTAAGCTTAATACTTTTGTGCAAATTATATTAGTATTAATATGTTTGTTGTTTTTGAATAAGATAATTAGCTTAACGTATATTCAAAGTATAATTAATGTAGTAATAGTAACAACAGTATTTAGTGTAGTAGAATATATGTATAATTTTAAAAAACAATTTATACTTAAAAATCTTAACTACACATCAAAAACATGAATCAATTAATACTTCCGTATCAAAAAAATATAAAGCACACGTTTAAGAATTTTTATTCTGACTCTAATAAAATTTTAATAGACAGTGTAAAAAATATATTTTTAGATGATAATAATCAAATTTATTTGTGGGGTGACAAAAATCTTGGAAAATCTCATATTTTATATGCAGCGTGTAACCGTTTCAGCGATATTAAAAAAAAATGTGTTTATCTGCCATTAAAAGATTATGATTTATTTAATACTGATATTCTTGATGGTTTTGAAAATTATGACCTGGTTTGCATTGATGATATAGATATTATTTATGGTAAATCTGATTGGGAGTATAGTTTTTTTAAAGTGCTTAATAAGATATTAGAAAATTCTAAAAAAATTATTTGCACGTCATCAAGAAGTTTAGCATTGGAAAATATTATATTAAAGGATCTTCACTCTCGTCTATCATGGGGTCTGGTTTTCATGATTAACCAGCCTAATGATACTATTAAGGAAAATATTCTTAATAAAATTATTGCTGAAAAAGAATATAATATATCTGATGATGTATGCTCATATTTGTTAAAACATAATAATCGACAATTATCAGACCTTATAGATATGCTTCACAAAATTGGTTCCTATTCTCTGTCAAATAATAAAAAAGTTCATGTAAAAACTTTATCTAATATTATTGATTTTTAATTTTTTCTCTCTAACGTAAAATATAGAACTTATAAATATTATTAAGCTTAGAATCGTTATTGTGGTGCCTAAAAATTTTGTATTTTCTACCGCTAAATTTCCTACACCAACGACAAAGTATAATAGCATCACATAGCACGTCATAATATATGTGCTAAATTTATTTTTTTTCAATTTATTCATTAGTACTAGTAATGGTATATTGTAGATAATAGTTGGTAATATTCTTGGTATATTTTCTGATGGATCTATTATTGAATTCCAGACGGCTATAAATATAATCAATAATATTAAACATATATATGTTATATATTCGTATATTACTAACCTGCTCATAATTTTTTCGCTAATTTAGCAATACGTTCCCCGAATGCAAAACATAATTTAATTTCATGTTCTGATAGCTCATTTGTTTTATTTCCTGAAAAATGCGTAGGACCATACGGACTTCCGCCAGTTCTTGTTTCGTTTAAACCTGTTTCACTATATGGAATTCCAGAAATAATCATTCCGTGATGTAATAAAGGTATCATCATTGTTAATAACGTTGTTTCTTGACCGCCGTGAATACTAGAAGTTGATGTAAATACACCTGCAGGCTTTCCAGATAAACTATTATTAAACCACTCAGGAGTAGTACTATCTAAGAAAAATTTCATTGGAGCCGCCATATTACCAAAGTGTGTAGGTGACCCCATAATAAGACCATCGCAGTTTATTAAATCATCATTAGTTGCATACAAAATATTATTATCGTTAGCAATTTCATTAGTAATGTTATTTATTTCTTTTACAGTTCTTATTATTGCATCAACTTTATCAACAGAATTGACTCCTCTAGAAATTTTTTCAGACATTTTTTCTGTTGAGCCATTGTTGCTATAAAAAATAATTAAAATCTTTTTCATTTAAAATCCTATTGGTAAAAATATTGATGAAACAATCCCTTTGGCAGCTTTGTGTATCATTCTACCTTCTTGAGAAGATATAATCATAGCCATATTTTCTTGATTATTAATTAATTTTCCGAACAATCTCTCAAAACTTAAATTTATGTTGTTATTAGCAATATTATTGGTTTTTATTAATATTACATTATTTTTACCTTTAGTATTGCTTAATCTCCAAACTAAAGTTTCAATGTTCGTAGATGTATTCATAAGTTTCTGCGAGTTAAGATTCTTATCAGTTATATAAAATTTCTTTTTATAGTTATACGATGCATTTATCATTCCAAATAATCCTTTAGCTATGTAGTATATTCTATCGCCATCAAATTCATCACTAAAACCTTTTAAAATAAAATCTATATTCTCTTTCCCTGTTTTATCTATTTTATTTTTATTAACATCTTTAAAAATATCTATTATAACTTCTGATACGTTGCTAAATTCCTTATTATTTTGTATATACACTGGATTTATTTTATATAATTTTATTACTAATTCCTCAATATATTCTTTAGCATTTTTTGCGTGGATTTCTGTAACAATATCTATGTCAGTTTTAGCAATATTAGTTAATATATTGTTTTGGCATGATGCTAGTAGTAATATTGGCAATATTAGAATTATTTTTCTCATTATTTATACCGTTATTTTTCTATATATTTCTGAAACTTTAATTGGTAATTTATCTATTTGATTTATAACAGCAAAATTTGTTTGCCCATACATGTAAGGCAAGTAATCCATTGCTTCTTCATCTATTGTTATGCAATAAGTATGTATACCTAAATATCTTGATTCTAATAAAGCTTTTTTAGTATCTTCAATACCATACATACCTCTATAGCCATCAACATCATCAGGTTTGCCATCCGATAATGTTATTAGTAATTTTGTTTTTGCTTCAACTTGGTTTAGAAGCATTGTTAGATGTCTAATGCTAGCCCCCATTCTTGTATAGTCCATAGCCTCAATGTTACATATTCTATTTTTTACTGTTTGATTATATTTTTCTTCAAAATCTTTAATTTTATAAACTTCACAAAGATTTCTTGTTTTCCCAGAAAAACCATATATAGCATATGTGTCACCAAGAATTTCAAGAGACTCACAAAGAAGCACTAAAGATTCTTTCTCCATTTTATTAACCCAACCTGAAGTTGACCCACTCATATCTACCATAAACATAACTGCAACATTTCTTTCGGTTTTATTAAGTTTAGTAAATAATTTTTCATCAATTTCATTTCCCTGCTTTAACTCAATATATGCATTTACAAAAGCGTCTAAATCTATATCATCACCATGTCTTTGCTTATTTAGTCTTTTATTGTCCTGCCTTAATGCTTCGAACGTTCTGTTTAAATGCTTTAAAAGACCTTTATGTTTATTTAGTGTGTCCTGAACAAAATTACCATTAATTTCTTTTACTGTGTGTACATTTAATTTACACCAATCTTTTCTATACTTCTGCATAGAATGATCCCATTCATTGTAAACATAATTATAATCAAAATTTTCAGTTTTAATTAAATTTTTATTGTTATTATTGGCTTCATTGCTGAAGCCGTTATCTCTAGAATGATCTAAGTAGTTATCAGGAATCTCACCATGATCTTGAATTATAGATTCCATGCTTTGCCTAATATTCTGCGGAAGAGAAATATTATCTTCACCAATGCCTAAAGCAACATCATATTCATTTTCGTTATTTTCTTTTGCAACAGAAAAAGTTTTTTTATTTTCATCGTATTTTTTTTGTTCATCGTAAATATCTTCATCATTTTTCCCCCAGGCTTTATGTAGTTCATCAAGCCCTTTTTGAAAATTTATTTTATCTTTATTAATTCTTGTTTCGGTTATTGGCATAACACTATCTGGTCTTAAATTACCAGCGTATGGCGCAGTTGAAATTTTTTCTATTTCATCAATTATACTATTTATGAGTTTTAATGAGTCTTTATAAGTTGTATTTTTTACTGACAATTTCGTTACAGCATTTTTAAAATTTTTCGAAATTGATATTAATTTATTTTTTGGATTTAATTTTTCTATAATTCTTCCAACTCCAGGTAATTCATTTTTTATTATCTCATCTAACCTGATGGTTTCTAATATATGATAAGCTTTAAGAGCTTGTTCTTTATTTTCGTATAAATCAAAATCGTTTTTATCAACTCTCCATGTTCCATACCATGTTTGTGCCCATAGGTGTACAGCGCTTGCTTTTATGAGTTGAAAATTTTTGTCTTTAGTATTCTTCGTTGATATCCTTTCAGGAAGATAAATGGTTTCTGTATCTGTATAAATTTCATCTGATATTTGTAATTTAAGCGGTCTTCCATTTAATCCAGTTAAAAAAGGATCTATAACTTTTGAAAAATCAATAAAATCTATGCTTGTTGATGCTCCAGCCAAGCTATTTACATAGCCTATGCTGTTTTTCATTAATTTAACTGATTCATTTAGACCACTACTGCTGTATGTATTTAAAACCTTTTGAATCCAATTACTCCATTGTGAGTCATCTACAAGTTTTAATGACTCAACTCCATATTGGCAAAAATTGTATGCGAGCTCTATATTCGTATTGCTTATATTTTGAACGGATGCAATAAATCTTCTTTGATCTTGTAAATTAAATTGGCAGAGATTTCTAGCAGGTTTTATAACACTATTATGAGTTGAAATAATAGGGTCAACTAATAATTCAAGTTTTAATTGAATTTCTCTTTCGCCCATACCGCCATATTGAGCTGAGGCCCTAATTATTGGGCCTCTTTTGGCCCTGTGTTTTATGCCTATACCTTTTTGGTATTTTTCTATTGCTTTATCCCAAAAACTTTTCATAAAAAAATTTTTACCCTATAATATGTATAGATATTTAACCATAATAAAATATATGCTCACATAATAATATGCTAATTAATTTTGATAAGATATTAAAAAATTTAGGTAAAACTCTAAATCAAAAAAACTTAAAATTATCTTTGTGTGAATCTTGCACAGGTGGTTTGTTATCAAAAATTTGCACAGACTATAACGGAAGCTCTATGTGGTTTATGGGAAGCATTGTTTCGTACAGCGATTCATTTAAAGAATTCATTGGTGTTAATAAAGATTTATTAAAGGATAATGGGGCTGTAAGCGAAATAGTCGCTAAAGAAATGTCCTTATCTACGCTTAAATTAGTTAATTCTGATATATGTTTAAGTATAACCGGCATAGCAGGTCCGACTGGGGGGAGCCCAGAAAAACCTATTGGCACAGTATGTTTTTCCTTTGATGAAAAAAATGGCTTCAGCTATCAAACACAATGTTTTTTTGAAGGCTCGAGAANNNNATATAGGAATAATTATGTCTGACGAAAGAATTGAATCACTTAAAGCGGCAATAGGTCAAATTGAAAGACAGTTTGGTAAGGGAGCTGTAATGAGAATGGGTGACGAGGGTCCAAGAGAAAAAATTGATGTTATTTCGACTGGATCACTTGCTTTAGATCAAGCATTAGGGATAGGCGGTTTACCAAGAGGAAGAGTTGTCGAAATATATGGTCCAGAATCGTCAGGCAAAACTACCTTATCTCTGCAAGTTATAGCAGAATGTCAAAAACTTAGTGGTACTGCAGCTTTTATTGACGCTGAACACGCCCTTGACCCTAATTACGCAGAAAAAATAGGCGTTAATGTCGATAATCTTTTATTGTCTCAACCTGACACGGGAGAACAAGCTCTAGAAATAACTGACATGCTTATTAGTTCAAATGCGATTGACATTATAGTTATAGACTCAGTAGCAGCATTAACACCTAGAGCAGAAATAGAAGGTGAAATGGGAGCAAGTCATATGGGTTTACAAGCAAGATTAATGTCACAAGCGTTAAGAAAGCTTACAAGTTCAATAAAAAAATCAAATACGCTCGTAATTTTTATAAATCAAATAAGAATAAAAATAGGAGTAATGTTTGGTAATCCAGAAACCACATCAGGTGGAAATGCATTAAAATTTTATTCTTCAGTAAGACTTGATATAAGAAGAATTGGAGCAATAAAAAAAGGTGATGAAATATTAGGCAATGAAACAAGAGTAAAAGTAGTTAAAAATAAAGTTGCGCCACCATTTAAAATTGCAGAATTTGAAATTAGATACGGAGAAGGTATTTGCAAGGTTGCAGAGATAATAGATCTTGGAGTTGAGCACAAAATTATTGAAAAAGCTGGCTCATGGTACAGCTATGATGGAAATAAAATTGGCCAAGGGAAAGATAATGTAATGAGTTACTTGAAAAATAATCCTGATATATTAAAAACAGTTGAAAATCAACTTTATGAAATTATTTTTCCTAGTGAAAAAAATTTAGTAGATAAAAAAAAAGAGACTAAAAAAAAAGTAAAAACAGATAAAAAAGTAGAGGAGAATGTCTGAATATAATAAATGTTTAGCATCTGCACAAAGATCATTAGCTATGCGTGAGCATTCAAAATATCAAATAAAAAATAAATTAATAAATAAAGGATTTGAAAAAGAAATTATTGATGATGTTTTGCATGACTTGTATGAATCAGGCTTTCAGTCTGATAAAAGATATACTGAGGAATATATTAGATATAGACAAAATACTGGATACGGAGCTAAGAAAATTATATATGAGCTTAAATCAAACGGCATTAGTTCATATTTGATTTCAGAATATCTAAATAATTTTATTGATGATTATGATGTCCTCTTTAAATTAGCTTCTGATAAAATCCTTAACGAAAATTTGAATAACCAAAAAATATTAACAAAATATATAAATCATTTTAAATACAGAGGTTTTGATAATAATATTA
>LWDU01038752.1_pt1 | contig 11287 bp, 4 predicted proteins | sample 727161 | NCBI WGS metagenome assembly LWDU01 (sample SAMN04566230, study PRJNA314399) | hydrothermal vent metagenome | isolation source: deep sea hydrothermal plume seawater | place: Mexico: Gulf of California, Guaymas Basin | collected 2004-07-11 | reverse complement strand
TGTGCGACGCCGCCACGGGGTCGATCACCTGGCCAGACATCGGCTTTGACCGCGCGGGCTCGTACACGTTCACCGTGACCGCGGTGGATGTCGGTGGGCTCGAGGCAGTGCAGACGTTCCGGCTGCGCGTCATGGACATGAACCGGGAGCCGGAACTGACGGCGAGTTCGCCCGCTACGCCGGACGCTCTTCCCGCGTCCATCACGCTGCAGCGGCTGACGGTGCTCACCCTCGATTTCGGCGCGAGTGATCCCGACGGGGACAATGTGACACTGACCGTGCGAGGGGTGCCCGGCTGGGCGCGCATGAAACAGGGCGGGAGCCCGACGACCCCTAGGGTCAGCATCGATATGGAGCCGCCGCGCGACGCCGAGGACCTCACCGTTTCCGTCACGGCCACCGACTCCGGTGGACTTACGGCGCGTGTCGAGGTCGCCATCGTGCTCGAGGACCCGCCCAACACGGACCCGACCATCGAACAGATAGCGCCGATCACCGTGGTGGAGGAAGAGACGGCTTCCTTCACCGTCGATGTCTCGGACGAGGACGGCGATGAGTTGGCGGTGACCGCGGCGGCGCTGCCCGAGGGCGCGACGTTTGACGGCGCGACTTTCATCTGGACGCCGGAGCGAGGTCAGTCTCAGGACGACCCCTACGCGATCGCGCTGACAGTCGACGACGGGAACGGCGGTCAGGCCGAGATGACGGTGCAAATCACCGTCCTGCAAGCGGCAAACCGGAACCCGGAAATCGCGACGATCGATGACGTGACGGTGGTCGAGGGTGAGACGGCGACGGTCACCGCGGCCGTGACCGACCTCGATGGCGACCAGACGCAGATGGAGGTGCAGACCGACTTCCTCGCGTCGAACATGTCCGTTGATCAGGCGACGGGCGAAATCATCTTTGCGACCGAAGCCGGCGTCGAAGGCGCGGGTGAAGGTTTCTACCCGGTCACCGTTCTGGCGACGGACACCCGCGACGGCCAGACGATGGTTACATTCCTTTTGGCGGTGGACCCACTGCAGGCGACGGACACGCAGGAGTTGGTGATCCGCGCTGCGCTGGTGAGTCCGAAGCTAGGTACCGCGGAAGACACGTTCTCGTTCGCCGCCATCGTGACCACGCCGGGCGGTGACCCGGACAGCGTAACGCTGACGGTGGTGTCGGCCGATGGCGCCTCCCAGGAATCGGCCATGGGGCCCGTCGGCGCGGCCGCGGCGACCGGGGCACGGTATGCCGTGGACCTGGTGCTACCGCCTGGCACGTACACGTTCACGGTGACCGCGGTCGCCGGGGCTGAGAGCGCGACGCGGGACGAGGCCGGTCCCGTCGTCGAGGAAGCGTTGATCGACATCTCGAACGCCGTCATAAGCGGCTCGACGGAAGACATCTCGGTGCAGTTCGACCTGTCGAACCCGAACCCCGGTCAGACCGTCACGCTCGGCGTGGAATTCCGTAATGTAGACACAGAAGCGTGGCTACCCGCGAGCGTGTCCGGCTCCATCAGTGCGCTCAGAACCGGCTCACACGCGTTCACGTGGCATTCCACCCAGGATATCCCAGACGCTCTCGGCGAGACGTACCAATTACGTCTAACCGCCGGGACGAGCGGGGAACGCATCTCGGACGGCTTCCGTCTCGTGAACGCGTCACTGACGTCGCCGGCGCTTGATGAACTCGTGCCGTCCGCCGATTCCAGCCTCGTTATTACAGGCGCGAGCGAAATTCTCCATGCGGATATCGACATCTTCTTGGATGACCAGAACGTCGGGACCACTCAAGTCGAGGACGACGGGATATTCCGCTTCGTGACCGCGGATCTGCAGCCGGGAACGTACGAACTGCGTGCCACGGCCTCCATACTTGGGGTCAGCAGCGTGAAGTCCGTGCCCGTGGAAGTGGTCGTCGACTCGGCTCCTCCGACACTGGAGGTCATCAGCCCGGAGCGCGGGAGCGAAGTCCCGACGCTGGAGCCTCTCATCACCTTCCGCGTGGACTTCGGCCTCAGTGGAGGCGATCCGGCGGACGTGGCCGTCACCCTGAACGGCAAACCCACCACAGTTACATTCGACGGGACGAGTCAGCTTTATTCGGTTCGCGAGAAGCTGTTCGACCAGCGCCTGTACGTGGCGTCTGTGCGCGCGTCCAAGTTCAACGGGCTCACCCTAAGCAGCGCCTGGGCGTTCACGGTGAATCTGGCCGCGGGCGACGAGATCGCTCCGATGGCGGTCAGCTCCGAGCCGACGGGCTCCATCAACGAGAACTCCCCAACCGTTAAGGTTGTGGTCAGCGACGGCGAGACCGGGATCGACACCGAGAGCGTCGAGGTTCTGCTAAACGGCGTCCCGGTTGCAACGACCTATAGTCCGAAGGACGAGAACAGCGGATCCGCCGTGGGCGTCCCGACCGACCCGCTTGAGGACGGGGACTACACGGCATCCGCGACGTTCACCGATCTGGCGGGCAACACTGGGGATACCGAGTGGAGCTTCACGGTGGACACGACGCCACCGGCCGTACCCACGTTCACGTCGCCGACCCCCGCCGATGCGTCCGCGACAACAAGCGTCGCTACCTTCACGGTCGAGGGTATCGCCGACCCGGAGTCCGAAGTCGTCATTGTGGTCGGCGGCACGGTCGCCGGGACGGCGACTCCGGGCGCGGATGGGGCATGGGCGTTCAGCGTGGACCTCGCGGCGGGGACCACCGACGTCCGGACGCAGGCGCGGGACGCCTTGAAGAACGTTTCCGAGCTGTCGGACACCGTCAGCATCGTGCTCGACGCGGAACTCCCGCAGATCATCCTAGCCGCCCCGGCGCTGGAGGCGGCCACGCCAAACCTGCTGCCGACATTTAGCGGCGTCGTCACCGACGCGCTCAGCGGCATCGATCCGGCGAGCGTGACTTTGGAGATCGACTCAGCTCCCGTGGGCGTGACCTTCGACGAGGCGGCGGGGACGTTCTCCTACGACGCCGTAGCGCCCTTCGAAACCGGGACGACGATCCAGGTTCGCATCGCCGCGACGGACGGGGCGGGCAACGCCGCTGAAATCACGGGATCGGTGACCTTCGACGCGACACTGTCGGACATCACTGCCCCGTCGATACTCAACCCACAGATCAACGGCATCGGCCTCGTCGCCGGCACCGCGACGCTCATTCAGACGTCCGACGCGACCATCCAGTTCACCGTAACCGACGACCTGTCCGGCGTGGAACGCGTGTTCGGAACCCTCGACGGTGCCGAGGTCGAGTTCACGGTGTCCGACACGTCCGCGACGCTCACGCTGGCCGGGCTCGCGGAGGGGTCGCACGTCCTGCTCGTGAGCGCGACGGACGTCGCCGGCAACGCCGGAGAGCCGCAGCAATTCGACTTCATACTGGACGTCGGGACGACGCCACCTGTCCTGACAGCGCCGGCGCTGACGAACGCGCCGGACCTCGTCGTGCAGGGGACTGGCATCGAGGACGGAGCCACGGTTAACGTGCTGGTGAACGGCGTGCCGGTTGAGACCATCGTACAGGGCGTCGCGTTCCAGACGGGCGTCGTAAGCCTGCAAGAGGGTGAGAACACAATCACCGCCACCGCTACGGACGCCGTCGGGAACACGGCCGACGGTGAACCCATCACCGTTACTCTGGACTCTACGCCACCTGAATTGGCCTTCCTCGCGCCGTTGTCCGACTCGACGGTGAACGCTTCAACGGACACCATCGTGATTTGGGCGAGCGACGCGGTCGGCCTCGACACGACTCGCGTCGATTTGACGGTCGACGGCGGCACTGTGTCGCCCTCGGTCGGCGGGGACGGGACGATCACATATATCGCGGCCGCGCCGTTCGCGTCATCCGGGACGGACGAACCGGCGTCGCACTTCGCATCCATTGTCGTCGGTGATCTGGCTGGGAACACATCCCGACTTGGCGCGCAGTTCTTCGTGGACGGCACAGCTCCGACGGTGCAGGGATTCATCCCGGCCGCCAACGAAGTCGTTCCGAGCCTTGAGCCGTCGATCTCTGGCACGATCGTAGCGACTGATCTCGACCTGAGTTCGGTGGACGTGCTCGTCGGGCCGCAGGACACGACGCTGTCGTCGATCGTCGGCTCCCCGAACTACGAGTTCGACCCCAGGACGGGTCAGTTCTCCTTCTTTCCACTGCTTGAAGACAAGACGACGTATCAGGTAGTCGTGAGCGCTGCGGACAAGGTCGGAAACATCGTCGTAGCGACGTGGGAGTTCGTGATCGACACCGAGGCGGAGGACACAACAGAGCCGTCTACGACGGTCCTTTTCCCGCAACCAGGCGAGAACATCAACGAGGTGAGTCTGGATATCCTCTCTTTCGCCGTGGGGGACTCGGCGGGCGTCGGCTCCGTGACGATGTTCGTCAACGACCCGACAGGAACCAGCCCCCTGTCTATCGGGCAGCTCGAGGAGGAGGGCACCGCGCAGTTCAATCGGAGGACGGGCGTCATACGTATCTTCGGACGGCGTCTCCTCGCGCCTAGACAGGGAGCGCGTGGTGGATTCAGCTTCGACCCACTCGAACTGAACGCCCTCGAGCGTAGCCTCACGGGCGGCGACAACGCCTCATTCGATCCACTCGAGCTGAACGCCCTTGAGCGTTCACTGGGCGGGGATGCGGGTGGCGCGGACATCGGCGCCCTGGAACAATCGCTGGGAGCCAACACCGGTATGTTCGGAGCGGGTGACAACACGATGGGCGTCAACGTGCTGGACCTGTCGGGTAACATCTCCTTCGCCTCGTGGTCGTTCTCGGTCACCCTCGATCCTCCGGCTGCGCCGACATTTTCGGCAGCGACCGCGCTGCGGAACTCCCGCTCGGCGTCGTTTGACGGCGTGATACCGGGATTGGTCGTCAGCGGCGGTCTGCCCCTTACCGTGGCGCTACGCGTAAACGGCACTTCTTCGGGCATCGTCACCGTCACCTCGGTGGACGGCGAGTTCACGTTCGACAACGTGAATCTGTCGGACGGCGACAACCTCATCACCGCCGTGGCGCAGGACTCCGCGGGCAACCTCAGCGACCGCTCAGACACGCTCACAGTCGTGCTGGATGAGGTTGCGCCGACGGTCGCCATCGATCCCGTCGCCCCCGAGGCGAGTTCCACCTTCTTCACCATCACCGGCTCGATCAGCGACAACCAGCCCGTCGATCTCGGATCGGTCGTCTTGCACGTCAACGACGACGAGATCGAACTGAGCAAGTCCCAGGGACGCTTCACGCAGAGCCTGACGCTCGGGGACGGCAGCAACACGCTCCGCGTCGTGGTTCAGGACGCCGCGGGGAACGAGACGACATCGGACACGTACACCGTGACGCTGGACCTCGCGGCGCCGACGACGGCGCCGGAGAACATTACCGCGCTGCCGACGGCGGATGGGCGCGGCATCAGGCTCGGATGGACGGCCGACGCCAACGCGGCTACCTACAACGTCTATCGCTCTTTGGTCGCCTTCGATGACGCGTCGGGCCTGACCCCGGTCGCAGCGAGCGTCGAGGGCACGGGATATACGGATACCACCGTGCTTTCGGGCCGGATTGTCTACTACGCCGTTGCCTCCGTCGACGGTGCCGGGAACAGCGACGCGAGCGTCCTGTCGCCGGTGCTGCCGGTGGCGTTGATGAAGGCCGCGGGCGGTGTCGCGGCGCTGGAGGACGGCACGTCGCTGCGCGTGCCCCGCAGCGGCCTCTTCGCGAACGCTCTACTTACCGGCACGGTGGAAATCTCCACGCCGTTGTCCACGCCGGAACTGGGCGCCGGAATCGACGGCACCGCGCGCGAGGTGGTCGTGCTGACGTCTAGCGGCGCGATCCTGCAGGCGTTCAACCTACCGGCGGCCCTGACGCATCGAGTGCCCGTGGGTATTCCGATAGCAGCCGACTCGCCTCGGACGTATCGACTCGTCACACAGGACTGGGAAGGACTCACGAGCGCGACGAACGCGCCGTTACGCACCGTGACGGCGGACATCCCGGGATCCGGCGTTTACCAACTCGGTGAACCAGCTAGCGCAGCCCCATGGGACGTGAACGGCGATGGCACGGTGAACATCGTCGACCTCGTGACCGTGGCAAGCGTCTTTGGGCAGTCCGTGAGCGCGGGAGATCCGGCGGACACCAACGGGGACGGCGTCGTGAACATCATCGACCTCGTCACCGTGTCCACGCACTTCGGCGAGACGACCGGAACGGTCAACGCCCCGGCGCTCGCCGCCGATGGCGACCCCGTAGTTACCCTGTACACACGGGTCGTTGAGTTACGCGGCGGGAGGGATGAGGTTGTGGTCGTGGTCGAGTCGTCGGTGAACCTGGCGGGGTACGAGATGGTGATCGACCCAGGGGCCGGGGAGATCAAGTCGATGACGCGCGGCGACGTGTTCGGCCGCGAAGTGTTCTGGATGGACCCCGCGCCCGTGGAGGGCTCTACGCGCATCGCGGCGGTGAGATTGGACCTCGCGTCGACGGCCATCCCTGTGAGGATGACCGGGATCCTGACGCGCCTGTCACTCTACGGCGCTTCGACCAGCGGAGAGGACATGCTGCGGCTACGCGACATCCGCTTCACCGATCGGAAGGGCGAGCTGCTCCCGTATAGGATCGTTGCGCCGCCGGTCGTGGATCAGCGATTCCGCACAGCGCTGCTGCCCAACTACCCGAATCCCTTCAATCCCGAGACGTGGATACCGTTCTCGCTGTCCCAGGCAAGCGAGACCACGCTACGCATCTACAACATCGACGGCCAGGTCATCCGCACGCTGGAACTGGGAGCGAGGGAGGCCGGGTCCTATGCGTCGCGGGAACGCGCCGCCTACTGGGACGGACGAAACGACCTCGGAGAGAAGGTCGCCAGCGGCGTATATTTCTACGAACTCAGCGCGGACGCCTATCGAGAGATCCGAAGAATGGTGATTCTGAAGTAGCGGAGAGCGCGTCTTGCGGTGCCACCACTGATCCTCACCGTCCCCGGGAAATAGCCACGCCGCCGCGTGACGCTGTGCGCGCCCGCCATAACGGGAGCCACGCGTGCGAGATCTTGGCCCGAAAGAGCATCCAAGGGACGACGACCCCGAACGCCTGGACGACGCCGGGCCACCCCTGAAGGATGTCAGAGCCCGGACGCGTGGGTCGGGACTGAGCCGGGAGGACCAGGCTCGCGTCGAACGCGAAACCGACATCGTGCCGCTTCAAGAGGCCATCGAAAGCGGAGCTGTGCTACTGGAGCGCCTGCCCGGAGGCCGCGCCTGGATCCTCAAGGAAGGCATCACGGCCGACCTCATGAGGATCATCCCCGCCCCGATCGCCGGCGACGCCACCCGACCCGAGCTATCCGACCCACATGGCCAGGACTTTCGCTTCTAGACCGGGTGAGGGCGTCGGTACGCCGTCGGCATTCCGAATCGCTCTCGCAGGTAGTCGGTGAAGGGTCGCCTCTTCGCCTCGTATACGGTGATCCCCAGAGACCGCGCTCGTTCCCACAGGAGCAACCATGCGGCGATGGCGCAGTGGATGTGGTTCCGTTGGGATCGCTGCTTGCGCGCCTGACATCGCTCGATGCCGGTCAACTGCTTCAGTTCCCGGTAGAACTGCTCAATCTTCGCAGAAGTCCCGTTCCAGCGCTTTGGCAAACATGTCCCGAGCGTGGTCGTGCTTCGACTTGCCGTCGCGCTCACGGTCCCAGATGCGGTAGTCGATGGGAAGGTAGTCATCGGTGAGTGGATCATAGTGGAGCCAGTTAACCACACCAACGCCGGTGATCACCTTGCCCGCGTTGCCACTCCATTGGCGACATGCGTTCTCGATCTTCTTCGAGAAGTTCTTGTCGAGCACCCTGTCGTCCAAGATCATCGCCCCGCGTCTCCTGAGTTCCAGTGGGCAGTGGCGTCTCACCCGATCCCAGAGCGCCCGGGGCACGAGAGAGTGGCCGCGGAGGGCATCACTCGCGGCGTCATGGCTGCAATCCATGATCTCCGCCAGATGACTACACGTGAAGTTGTCGAACGTCGACAGCAGGTATTCCGCGTAGACGTCCGAGCTGATTCCTGTTCTTGCCATGCCCAGACATTACCAGAAACGTCTGCCACCGGGACCCAGAAGCGAAAGTCCTGATGGCGTGAAGCCCGCACAATCACAGACGCACGAATCTGTGACACGACCCGGTCTCGAGGCTATCTGCCCCTCCGCGTGCGCGTTCGTTTCTGCATTGGGAAACAGGCTTCGCAACGGTGAGAGAGACGCCGGACCTGACGCAGCGGACATTGGGGAAGTCCTCAGGCGCATCACCGACTCCTTGGTGGAATTGCACCGATACCTATTCGACTCGGCGCAGTGGGATAATCTCGAGCACGGCAAGGACGAGTGCGTCAAAATGGCCGCCGACACGATGCGCCTGTTCCAAGCGTTCTCGCGAGAACAGAACTGAGTTTCCGATAACGTTGATTATGACATCGGATTTCGACCGAATCCGTCCCACCAGAGCCTTTAGCGCCCCATAGACCACAACATGTTGGGGATTGGAGCGCCGAAACAGCCACGGCGCCGCTCCAATTTACTACGAGGACAAGATCCCAAGATGTTGGGGGTCGACCCAAGAGCCCAAACGGGTACCGGCAAGACGACCAATCCCAGACAGAACGCCAGAACTACGCTCGTGCACCCTAATCCCCCGCTAGGCGATCCGGTCAACGATGGTAGGTAGAGCCGCGAGGGTGTGCGCAGCTCTGACAGACACCTCGAGTTTGGGGACGGCTAGGGGCGAGTCGTAGCCGCACCCGCGACGATTTACTGGGCGGGCCCGGGCATCCTGATGGCGCGTAGGCGCAGTTCGCCGCCGGGCAACCAACAGATAATGGTCTACACCGAATCCAACGCGGTCAGACGCGGAGTTGCCCAATCTCCCAGAAGGCGTGGGAGAACACCTCGTGGAACGGATAAGAGCGCGGCAGTTTCAGCGTCCACGATCGGGCATGACGCACCAGACGCCCCGCGACGAAGACGAGCCGGAAACGAAGCGTCTTCATCGTCAGACACCGCCACGCGTCGGGAAGGGCGGAGCGCTTCAGGAACTGGATCAGGTTGTAGGACAGGAGGATCGTCTGGAAGTAGGCCGCATTCGCCAGTAACGTCCCGCACGGCACCGTGTCCAAACCAAACCCGCCTTTGAGTTCCTTCAGGATGTTCTCGCAGTCTCCACGGCGGCGATGGAAGAAGATGAGTTCCGCGGGAGGCATCTCCTGCTCGGGCACGTTTGTGATGAACGCGCGATACTCATACTCCCCATCCCACAGGTCGCCTTGGACGCGCCGCCGTCGGCATGCCACGAGGCGATACGCGGGCGAGTGGAAGCTGCGACCGATCGCGTGCACCGTTTCACCAACCTCTTCGAAACGGTCTTCGTCTGGATCGCGAGAAATGAGACGGCTCCACGTGGATATCCCCCGGCAGGCCCGAAGAACCGACTGGTCCATCCCTGCGGATATCGTGAAGCGGACACCCCTTGCCTCACATACATCCAGCACTTTCCGCTGATACCAGGCGCTGTCAGACCGAACGAACACCGTGCGCTGAGCGACGGACTGGGGAAGCGCGTCCAGGCACCGGCGTAGGAACGAGACAGCGTTCACGCTAGGAGCCGCGTTGCCGTGCCGGAACAGACCGGCAAGCACGATGTCAGCTCCATCAATCATCGCCAGCAAAGGGTGATACCCACGGAACCCCTTGTAGGTCTTCTTCGCTGCGCGCTTATTGGCTTGGATCAACGAGCCGTCAAAGTCGATTACGACCCGATCGGAAGTGTCTTCCCGACTCCATTCGTCCAAGGAGCGTCGACCGAGTTCCCAGACCGTATGCGCCAATGCCGCGATGTCTCGATGCGTAAAGCGACGCAGGTAGACTCCCAGCGTGTTCGCCGAAGGTACCCCCGCGTCTCCCACCAGGCGACGCGCATACGGATCAGCATTCAGGAGCTTCACATCATCCAGGCAAGAGCCGCCCGCGATATGCAGCAGTGAGAGTGACAGCACCACATCAGACGGGGTGTAGCCACGACAGCGTCGCTTCAGGCGACTCAGAGACGTGTTGAGCTGCTGCGGCAATTCCAATGCGTCGGCGAACTTCGCGATCAGCGTCAGCCCGCTAAACGACGTGAGGAATTCCGACGTGCGTCCGAGCTTCATACCACGTAGCAGATCCGCTCCCATAGGAACACCTCGCGTTCACCTCGGGGGTGAGGCCCGAAAGTTTCTGAAGACCCGCCATAGTACCTGGCGCCAAGGGCTTCGTACGAGGGCACGCTACAAGGAATACCCCTCTATCAGAGGATCAGGGGTGCACCGAGTTGTTGACTACAGGGGGACGGTACGGGACGATGTGATCAACCGCCCAGGTGGCGGGAGCAAACAAGGTCTGAAGTAGAAAGACCGCCCGAGGTCAGCAAAACCAAGGCGGTCCTTCGGAAACTCTTCAAGAGCGATGTTCGGCGCTACCAACGTCAAACATTGTGCCGGTGATTTGTGCACTTCCGACGCTGCAATCCTACCACGGCGTTGGGTCGTTCGCAAGTGCCACAAGGTTCGTGTGCACGCGACACGGCGAGGAACCCACGATGGAGCAACACGCGACTGCGGTCGCCCAACCGCAACAGCGACTCTCTCCCAAACCCGTTCATGCGATCCGCTATCTCCACGGCGCACGCGCGCTCCGTTCTACACTTGCGGAGACGCACGGCGCGTCCCGTGCGGTAGCCGCTATATCGTTGTTGACGTCGCTGCTGCTTTCGTGTGACGCGATGCCCGGCGTCATGAACCGGATGAGGCGTGGCGGCTGGGTGAAGTTCTGGACCTCACAGATCGTCGCCTTGTCGGACCAAAGCGAGAGCACTCAACGTCGCGCTCGGTCCATCCTGCGCGATGCCGGCGTCTTGGAAGAGCGTCGCCTGACGTCCGGCGAAATCGCCATGCGGATCGACCTCCATAAGCTCCTTGCCGCGACGCCAGCGATCGTTGGAGCCCCCGGCGACGACGTGACTGTCCAGGAGCCGAAACGCCGGCGGAACGTGCAGGTGAGGGGCGCGGTCAATATGACCGACATCCGCCCCTACGGGGCACCTGAACTCCATACTCTTTCGACTACGGATACTGGAGCTTCTACGCGCGCGCGCGAGGCGGCCGGTAAGCCCGACACCCTGACGAACGATTTGGAGTTTTCGGAACGGATTGACAGCGGAACGGACGGTCCAACACCCTCGGTGGAAGTCTCGACG
>LWDU01037496.1_pt1 | contig 11288 bp, 14 predicted proteins | sample 727161 | NCBI WGS metagenome assembly LWDU01 (sample SAMN04566230, study PRJNA314399) | hydrothermal vent metagenome | isolation source: deep sea hydrothermal plume seawater | place: Mexico: Gulf of California, Guaymas Basin | collected 2004-07-11 | reverse complement strand
GCGAGACCTTCGAGGCCGACGGCGTGATCGAGGAAACCACCGCCGGCGATATCGGCTTTGATCGCGAGTCATACGTCTGCATCCGCGACTTCAAGACCCTCGAGGACTGGATCGCCCGTGCCCATACGGCCGGTGTCATCGGCCTCGACTGCGAAACCAACAGCCTCGACTGCCAGACCTGCGACCTTGTCGGCATCTCCATCGCGCTCGCCCCGAATGAGGCGGCCTATATCCCGCTCGGCCATATCGACCCGGATCATTCCGGCGGTGATGACATGTTCGATGCCGCCCCGCCGCGCCAGATCCGCAAGCAGGACGCGCTCGATGCCCTCAAGCCCCTGCTCGAGGACCCGTCCGTCCTGAAAGTCGGGCAGAACTTCAAATACGACCTCACCGTCTTCCGCCGCAATGGCATAGACGTCGCGCCCGTCGATGACACGATGCTGCTCTCCTTCGCCCTGCATGCCGGTATGCATGGCCATGGCATGGATGAGCTGTCGGAGCGCTATTTCAGCCACACACCCATCCCCTTCAAGGAGGTCTGCGGCACCGGCCAGAAGCAGATCACCTTCGACCGCGTCCCGCTCGACAAGGCGACCGAATACGCTGCCGAGGATGCCGACGTCACCCTTCGCCTCTGGACCTATCTCAAGCCCTATCTCCACAAGGAGAAGGTCACCACCGTCTATGAGACGCTGGACCGCCCGCTCATCCCGGTTCTGGCCGACATGGAGCGTCACGGCATCAAGGTGGACCGCGACTTCCTCTCCCGCCTCTCGGCAGACTTCCAGCAGCGCATGGCAGGGTATGAGGACGCCGCCTACAAGGCGGCCGGCACAGAATTCAATATGGGCTCCCCCAAACAGCTCGGTGACATCCTGTTCGGAGAGATGGGCCTGCCCGGCGGCAAGAAAACGAAATCCGGCGCATGGTCGACGGATGCAAGCCAGCTTGAAACCCTTGCCGCCGAGGGCCACGAACTGCCCCAGATCATCCTCGACTGGCGCACACTCTCAAAACTGCGCTCGACCTATACCGAAGCCCTGCAGGACGCGATCAACCCGAACACCAAACGCGTCCACAAACGGGCCGTCTTTCCTCGACAGACCCGAACCTCCAGAACATCCCGATCCGCACCGAAGAAGGCCGCAAGATCCGCGAAGCCTTCATCGCTGAGGACGGCAATGTCATCATCAGCGCCGACTACAGCCAGATTGAGCTGCGCCTGCTCGCCCATATCGCAAATATCGAGGCGCTGAAGACCGCCTTCAATGAAGGCCTCGACATTCACGCCATGACGGCCTCCGAGATGTTCGACACGCCCATCGAAGGCATGGACCCGATGGTGCGCCGCCGTGCCAAGGCGATCAATTTCGGCATCATCTACGGCATCTCCGCCTTCGGCCTTGCCAACCAGCTCGGCATCGACCGGGGTGAGGCGTCCGACTACATCAAGGCCTACTTCCAGAAATTCCCCGGCATCCGCAAATACATGGATACCGCCTTCGGCCGGAAGCTGCACCTGAAAGACATGAACTCCAAGAACGGAGCCATGCGCGCTTTCTCAGAACGTCAGGCCATCAATGCTCCCATTCAGGGCTCGGCTGCCGACATCATCAAACGCGCCATGATCGAAATGCCGGGCGCGCTGGCAGCCAAGAAGCTCGACGCAAGGATGCTGCTACAGGTCCACGACGAACTCGTCTTCGAATGTCCCGAGGACCAGGCCGAAGACACCATCGCCGTCATCCGCCGCGTCATGCAGAAAGCCCCCCTCCCCGCGCTCGACCTCTCCGTCCCGCTGGACGTGGATGCGAACGCCGCCAAGACGTGGGCAGAGGCGCACTGAGCCTCTCCTCCCCTCACCCCCGCAGGTTGAGCGCGGTGCTTGATGCACGAGATCCCCGCCATTGCGGGGAGGAGCGGCCAATATTCTGATCGTCGCCCAAACCGCCATCCTTAGCACATTGAGCCCTCACCGCGCCGGCGGGTTCTTGGCAAAGCCCGGAATACTTTCCGGCAGGACCACCCAGTCCTGCTTGCTGTCGCAATAGACCTGCGCGGCGGGTTTGAGGCCGGACGCATCATCCAGCGTCCCCGCCTTGATGGCGATCATGCCCGGCGAGGCGGCAAGTTCTGAGATGATCGGTGACCCACACGTGTCGCAGAACTTCCGCCACACCTTGTTGCCGCTGTCGCCCTTGTCCTCAAAAGTCTTCAGATCGCCTTCGATCTTGAGCTGGGCTTCATTGACGAGGACATTGACAGAAAACGCCGCTCCGCCCTGCTTCTGGCAATTGGTACAGTGGCAAAGCGCGGTGAACATCGGCTCGCCCTCAATCGCGTAACGCACCTTGCCGCAAAGGCATCCTCCGGTCATCGACATCTTCGCTTTCCTCCCTGCTGGTTTTGCCCGCAGTTTGAGGGCGCAGCCAAAGGCGCGTCAACGGGAAAACGGTGGGGTGCATGGGCACTTCGGCCAAGCCCAACCTCCCGGAGACCCCTGTGAAGACAGGGGTCCATTGTGGCCTCTTCAGTGTTGCGTAACGGCGAGAAGGAGCACCATGGATACCTGCCTGCGCAGGTATCTTCGGCATAACTTAGGGCCTGCCCTCCCCCCGCGCGCTCATCCTGAGCGTAGTCGAAGGACGCGCGCGCCCTCATCTCTCTTCAGGCACCTGCACCGTTTCGATATAGGCGAGCAGCGCGTCGATCTGTTCAGGCTCAAACTGCCATTGCGGCATTTCCGGGTGGGCAACCATGATCCCCTCGGCAAAGGGTTCGGCCAGCACCTCGACCGGATAGTGCCAGGAAATTTCCCGGAACGGCATGGCCTGGGCGTGTGGGCTTTCCTCGGTCAGGCCAATCGCGTGACAGCCCGCGCAGAGGGTTTCGGCAATCGCCTGCCCCTGACCAACCATCTCATTGACCGGCATGGCTTCTGCCTCACCTGCAGGCTCTTCGACAGGCAGGCTCGCCGTCTCGCTGGACGGTTCTGGCGCGGGCGCCGCCATCTCCTCAGACGTGCCGCAGGCCGCCACCGGCATTAGCCCTACCGCCAGAATTACTATCATCCGCCAGCTCGTCTTCATGCCCTCTTCCTTCCTCAGTAACTGCAAGGGCCCATCCTGATCCGCGCCCGCCGCCCTGTCCATCCGGGATCACCCCGACTTGACGAACGCGCCTTTAGCGCGAAAAACTCCGCCACCAGAAATCGGCGGCTACTGGATCAATCTGACGGATGCGCAGGCATCCCTGATCTCGACCGCCGTGCTGATCGTGGCAGGCGGGCTTGGCGTGTTGCTTGGCGCTTCGCTCTTTGGCGGGCGCGTGAAGAACCTCAAATCCGCGCTCGAAGCCTCCAATGAAGCAATCGCCAAACATCAGGCAGAGACGCGTAACCTTCTGTCGGCCATGGAAGAACAGATGAGCGCCACGCTCGGCGCTGTCAGCCAGCTGCGCTCCAGCGTGTTCGATCTTCGCACCGATGTAGAGGAGAAGGTCACAGACGAAGCTGGCAAACTGCGTCAGGCCTTCAAGAACCACTGGTACGCCATCCGCGANAGCGCCAGGCCTCGAACCCGAATATCCATGGGCGCACCCGCACCCGCTATGCTGGTTTCTCGAACAATGAAATCGCTGCCCTGATCGAGGTAATGCAGAAGGATGGCTTTCTACAGAGCAGTCAGGCCAACGCCTTCAACGACGCCCATAATCTCTGGACCTGGCACCGGAACGGCCGCCCAAACATGACGCAGGGCGACGTTCAGAAAATGCGCGAACTCGCCATCGACCTCGTCCCGAACTACCGCTCGGAATAGGCACGATCGCCTTGCTCGCAGACCCCCCACAAATCCTGTCCTAAATTTCATTCGCCGTCGCCCGGCGCGCCTCTTGCGCGGGCTTCGTGCGCGGCAAATATCTGAAGGGCGCGGCGCTCAGGCAATTCGCTCTCGCCTGGCGACACCCGCGTGCCTCTGCCCGCCTCGACATGACGTCCCCGCGGTCTCCGGAAGGCAATCCTTCTGCCTGTTCTCCGGCGCTCAGATCAGCATCGGCAGGCAGCGTAAGGAAAGTGAGTGAACACCATGGCCGAACAGAAAAAGAACCAGCCGAGCAAACCCCAGGCCGGCAAGCCCAGCACAGCTTCACCTCAGAAGAAGCCGGGTATCTCCAAGGAACAGGACCGCACGCGCAAATAGCCCCTGTCCTGACCTGACCTGACGTATGACAGCCCCTCTTCCGCCCGGCGGGAGAGGGGTTTTTACGAGGCGCGTTCAAAAACAGGCTGGCGTTTCCTTCCATTGTATTCGGCGGCGGCGCGCACGATATGTAGAGAACGCCGTTTGCGGCCCACGTCACACTAAAATCCGCAAAGCCTGTCTGGCGCTGTCCCTGCCTGATCGACCATTCCGGTCGCCGGCCTACAGGGACAAACCGCATCGCTGGCTGCGATGCATGGAAAGTGACTTACCCCATGTCGAAACAACAGAAATCGAACCGCGAAATCCGCAAGCCGAAAAAAGAAAAGCCGAAAACGAATGCGTCCAATCCGTCGGTGAAGACCGGCGTGCAAAACGTCTTCGACCAGCGCAAGTAAACGCGCGGGGTGCTGCCTCCCCCGAATTTTCGAGGGGAGGCTTTCCCCACCCCTGCATGACCGGTGTACTGTCCCTGCACCATGGGATGCACCGTCACTGACCTCTCCCCGCTGATCGCGCGGGTCTGGCCGCGCCTTGTCTCGCTGGTCGCGCACATTGCAGCGATTGTGACGCGTGCGGCCCCTCAGGACCGCGCCGCGCGCCTCAAGGCAATGCGCATGCTCCGGCCTGCCGAAGCTCTTGCCCGCAGGATCATCACGCTACTCGCTGACAGGATGGACCCCGGCCCGCTCGCTTCGCAACCTTGCTTGGGTACGGCCCGGACAAGCCGCGGCAGCCAACACCATTCTGCCGGCTTCACCCTGTTCGAACCCGTCGCCACCTGCGCCGCCTCGATCGGCAAACCAGGGCGCAGGCGGCGCTTTTCATCGGGCCCGCGCATCGTGGACCTGCTTGGTGCACACGCCGCCTATTTTCCACCGAAGGCAGTTTCCAGCGAGCCGTCCCTCAGCGCCCGCATCGCCGCGCTTCAAAACGCGCTGGATGCCCCGGAACGCCATGCGCTGCGGCTTGCCCGGCGACGTGCACGCGCGCCTGGGCCCGACGCCCCGCGTCCTCGCCTGACGCCGCTGCGCCCCGGCTGGCCGCCCGGCATCCATGGACGTGAGACGCCCGACTGGCTCATCGCCGCGCTCGATGACCTTACCGCGCAAATCAGGTGCCGCCCGCCGCCAGGCCTCGAAAGCATTAGGCGCGCGCCGGGCATCTATGTTACGCCTCCCACATGACCCGTATACGCCTGCGCCAGCTCGTTATCGCCGCCGAAAGCCTCAAGACGGCTGATCACCTCCGCACGGTGCTCGGTCTAGGCAAGCCGTTCGCCGACCCAGGGGTCGCCGAGTTTGGCTTGGAAAACGCTGTTTTCTCCATCGGCGACCAGTTTATCGAAGTCGTCGCCCCAACCACAAAGGACGCCCCGGTTCGCCGCTTTCTCGATAAGCATGGCGAGGGCGGCTATATGGTGATCCTGCAGACTGACGACCTCGCGGGCGCACGCAGCCGCGTCGACAATGCCGGCATACGCCGCGTCTGGAATATCGATCTCGACGATATTGCCGCCAGCCATATCCACCCGGCCGATGTTGGCGCCGCAATCCTGTCTCTCGATGAGGCGCATCCATGGAATAGCTGGCGCTGGGCTGGCCCGAACTGGGAGAAGCGTTCAGTGAAGGGCCGTCTTGCTGGCGCGATATTCAGCGCCCCGGACCCGCGCGCGCTCGCCTCACGCTGGACAGCCGCGGTCGGCAAGCCCGTCACCACCAATAAGGGCCAGACGATCATCCAGCTGAATGACAGCGAACGTCTGATCTTCGAGGACGGCAAAGGCGAGACCCTCTCGACCTTCTGCATCACCCTGCACAATGCCATGAAGGCGCTGGAGCGCGCCGACCGGCTCGACCTCGCCAGCGATGGCGACGGCGTTGTCATTGGCGGGGTCCGGTTCGAACTCAACAATCTTGAAACGGCGGACGCGGGATAGTCACGCACACTGCCAGTGAAGCCTTTGGGGGGATATCCGATGGACTGGTTCAATGAGCTTTTTGATCTCGCTGCTGTCGCCTCGACAGCAGGCCTTGGCGGCGGGGTGATCAGCGCGGTGGTCGTGAAGGCCTTTTCCGGCGCGATCCTGAAATTTCTGGTCCGCATTTTCGCGACCGCCATCCTCACCGGTATTGGTTTCTACTATCTGCTCGGCTTTCTGGGTTTTGAGATCGTGCCGCGCAGCGAAGTCGCTGCCGCGGCCCCGCCTCCATCACCGTCTGTCTATGCCCGCAGCGAGTCCTACTTGCCCGGCGCTGGCGATGAGGCCGCAAGCTCAAACCCCGCCCCGCAGGAAGAAGAAGGTGCGCGTCGTCTCGTTGTGTCTTCGCCTTTCCGGCGCGGCGACTAAACGAACTCCACCTCCAGATGGGTACGCGTACGTGAGGTCACCTGGCAGCTCGCATCCAGCCCATCAGCCCGGATCAGCAGCCTGAACTCGTTCGGCACGTCCGCCGTGGAGATCATGTCGAGACCCGCCCCTTCCTGCCCAAGGGTGCGGACTGTGCAGTCTATTGAGGCCCCGCCATTCCGGAAGCTGACCTTGCCAGCCTTCAAAACCCGGCGGCGGGCCGCACGGATGGTGACATCGCTCTTACCGAAAGCGATGCAGCGGTTCCGCCCCTCAGCCTTTGCCTGATAGAGCGCCGCATCAGCCCGCTCCAGAAGGGCGTCGAGGTCACGTGTCTCTATATCGAAGGTGGCGATACCAAAGCTTGCCGTGATGCCGACGGTCCGCCCACCGAACTCGAAGCGGAGCGCAGAAAAGTCCCGGCGCAGCTTTTCGGCCGCCTCAAGCGCGCCCTGCCTGTCCGTCTCTGGCAGCAGGACGGCAAACTCCTCACCGCCCATACGACCGAGAAGGTCGCTGGTGCGAAGACGCGCCTGCGCGGCCTTCGCCATCGCCCGCAGGACTTCGTCGCCTGCGGCATGGCCGAACGTGTCATTGATGGATTTGAAATGGTCGAGGTCGAAGCAGATGGCCGTGAGATGATGCCTGTGCCGTCCGGCCAGCGACGCGATCTGGGCGCCCTGCTCCCTGAACGCACGACGCGACAGCGTACCGGTCAGCTCATCACGCATCGCGAGGCGTCGCAGCTGGAAGTTCTCGGCAATGATGTCGGCGAAATCCTGCAGTACCGCAAGTTGACCTTCATTTATCTTGCGGGGCTTGTTGTCGACCGCGCAGAGCGTGCCGATGCCCTGCCCGCTGCTCGCCCGCAGCGGAACGCCTGCATAAAAGCGCGCATAAGGCGGGCCGACGACGAAGGGATTATCGCGAAAGCGCGGGTCTGCGAGCGTATCGTTGACGACAAAAGGTCCATCAATCGCCAGCGTGAATTGCGAGAAGCTGTCGGCATGCTGGGCTTCTGTCACCGGCGTCCCGACAGAGGATTTCAGCCAGAAACGGTGACCATCCATAATGGAGATCGCGGCAATCTCGACCTTGAAGATCTTTTTGACGAGGCCGACGATCCGGTCATAGGACTTCTCAGCTGGCGTATTGATGATGCCAAGCTCACGAACCGCGCGCAGGCGCGACTTCTCGTCGGGGATGACACCGGTATTCGGGACGTTCTGTCTTGCGGGGAACCCAGTCATGGCCACGCCTTTCAGTCTACTTGTCCCCTCACCCTATCTCGGCTTGTGACCAGTGTGGACAGAAGCGGTTATCGCTGGGTTAAGCCACTGTTTTTGATCCGGATACGGCGCTTATTCCTGTGGGACAGGCTCGACCTCGATCGTGCCGTCCGGGGTGACATCCAGCGCGTACATGTCGAGAGCAACCTCGAGCGTGACGAAGCCATAAACCGCCCAGACCGCGAACATCACCAGCATTGCAAGCGTGAACGGCTTGGCGAGCCGGTCGGTATTTCTCACCTGATCAAAGCCCCATGCGATGAGGAACAGCATCACACTGGCGAGGATCACCGCGCCAATCACATCGGTCGGCCAGTGCGCGCCAAGATAGACACGCGAGAAACCGATCAGGCCGATGAGCAAGATGAAGCCAGCCACGGCCAGCTTCTGTGCCGCACCCTTCAGGGCATAGGCGGCGAAGATGGCCAGCGCGCCATAGATAACGGCCGAATTGGTCATATGGCCGGATGGAAAACTGAAGCTCTCCACCCCGGCATAGAGGTCCGCCGTTGGCCGGTCGCGCGCGATGAGGAGCTTGATCAGCTTTACCGTCAGCGGCGTTGTGATGAAGGCAAAGGCGCTCATCGCCGCTGGCCACCAGGCCCGCCGCAGGAGAAGCGCGATCACCACGCTTATTGCAATGAGCGTCAGGGCAACCGCATCGCCGAACAGGGTGACGAGCACCACGATCCAGTCAGTTGCCGGGCTGCGCGCAGCCTGAACCGCATCGCTGACCGCCAGATCGACAGAAACCAGCATCGCCTCATTCATCACAGCAAGCGCAAGGAAGATGAAGGCGATGGCGGCAAGACCGGCCGGCAGGAGGTGTGATCGTGTGTGACGCATACGGACGAAGTGGCGGGCGGGCGATATTTTTCAAATGCGAGCTGTCGCTGCCCGCGCGGGAAGCGACAGCCAGTTGACCCGCCTGACCAGCCTAGTCGCGCTGGAACTTCTTGAATTTGAGCTTCTTCGGCTCAACGGCATCAGGGCCGAGACGCCGCTTCTTGTCCTCGAGATAGGACGAGAAGTCACCTTCGAACCATTCGACATGGCTGTCGCCTTCGAAGGCGAGGATGTGGGTCGCCATACGGTCGAGGAACCAGCGATCGTGCGAGATCACCACGACAGAACCCGGGAAGCCGTCGAGGCCTTCTTCGAGCGCCTGCAGGGTTTCCACGTCGAGGTCGTTGGTCGGTTCGTCGAGCAGGAGACAGTTCGCGCCCTGGCGCAGCATCTTGGCAAGGTGGACGCGGTTGCGTTCACCGCCGGACAGCAGACCGACTTTCTTCTGCTGGTCCGAACCCTTGAAGTTGAAGGCACCGACATAGGCGCGCGAGTTCACTTCAACGCCGCCAAGGTCGATGACGTCGAGGCCGTCCGAGACTTCTTCCCAGACATTCTTCTTGTCGTCGAGCTGGTCGCGGCTCTGGTCGACATAGCCGAGCTTCACGGTGTCACCGACACGGATCGCGCCACTGTCAGGCGTTTCCTTGCCCATGATCATCTTGAACAGGGTCGACTTACCGGCACCGTTCGGGCCGATCACGCCGACAATGCCGCCGGGTGGCAGCTTGAAGGAAAGGTCGTCGATGAGAAGGTTGTTGCCGAACGCCTTGCGCAGGTCTTCGGCCTCAATGACGATATTACCAAGGCGCGGGCCGGGCGGGATGCGGATTTGCGCCGTGGACACTTTTTCACGCTCAGCCTCGGAGGCGCGCTGCTCATAGGCAGAGATACGGGCTTTGGACTTGGCCTGACGCGCCTTGGCGCCTGCGCGAACCCATTCGAGTTCTTTTGCCAGCGTGCGCTTCTTGCCAGCGTCCTCGCGGGCTTCCTGCTCCATCCGCTTGGCCTTCTGCTCGACCCAGTCGGAATAGTTGCCCTTGTAAGGCACGCCGCGGCCGCGATCGAGCTCGAGGATCCAGTCGGTGATCTCATCGAGGAAGTAGCGGTCGTGAGTGACGAGGATCACGCAGCCCGGGAAGTTGATGAGATAGTTCTGCAGCCAGGCGACCGTCTCGGCGTCGAGGTGGTTTGTCGGTTCGTCCATCAGGATCATGTCAGGCTTCGAGAGAAGCAGCTGGCAGATCGCGACGCGGCGGACTTCACCGCCGGACAGGTTGGTAACAGGCGCATCGCCTTCAGGGCAACCGAGGGCGACCATCGCCATCTCGATCTTGGAATCGATGTCCCAGGCATCGGCCTGGTCGACCTGCTCCTGCAGGGCCGTCATCTCTTCCATCAGCTCGTCAGTGTATTCCTCACCGAGCTTCATCGAGATTTCGTTGAACTTGTCGAAGATCTGCTTCTCAGGGCATTGCGAGGCGATGTTCTCGAACACCGTCTTGCTCTCATCGAGCTTTGGCTCCTGTGGCAGGTAGCCAACCTTGGTGCCGGGCGCCGGATTGGCCTCGCCATTATACTAGCAGGGTAGACTTACCGGCACCGTTCACGCCGACGACACCGATCTTGGCGTCTGGCAGGAAGGACAGGTGGATGTTTTCGAATACCTTCTTGCCGCCTGGATAGGTCTTGGTCAGGCCCTGCATGTTGAAGACGTATTGTTGACCGGCCATGGGGTGAGAACGCTCGCTGATCTGGATTGGAAATCGGAAACCGCCGATGTAGTCGCTGGGGCCCCTCAAGATCAAGGTAGAAGGTGTGCGGGCAGCTTGGGCGAAACGTCTCGCAGCGCCGCACCCGATAACAATCTTATAGCTCGTTCGCATCGAATGCGGCATGAGAGAGCTGACTGGGCGGAGGACACAAAAGATGATGGCATACGTTCGCGTGATCTCTGCGCTCGCCATACTCGTCTTTGCGGCGCTCCCTGCGTGGGCGACTCCAGACCAGCCGATCAGCGTAGAAAGGCTGACCGGCTCATGGGATGTGTCGCTCTATTATTCTCCCGATGCGCCGCCGAGCTCGACTGAGATGGTTATTGACGGGACCGGGCAGGACGGCCAGCTTTCCGGGTCGTTCTATGGTAGCGGCTTTGCCCCGGATTCCCGAGCAACAGAGAGGGACGGGGCCACCGCCTTCATCGCAGTCACCCGCGATGGGACCGGCGAATACATCCACTCTGGACGTCTGGGCGCCGATGACATGATCGAAGGCCAGACCCTGTCGCGCGGCAGGGGCTTTCTTATGACTTGGACGGCAAGGCGGACTGCCGAAAAACCTGAGTGATATTGCTGAAGGTCTGCTGACAAGAAGAGATCAGGAGCTAGGTTCGCGCGCATGAAAAAACGTCCCTTTTCGTCCTTGCTGATCGCGGCGAGCCTTTTTGCCGTCCCAGCCATCGCCCAGACCCAAACCAACTCGCAGGATCCCATGGCCTCTAATGAGCTGACGATCGAACGTCCCTACGCTTCGCCTTCACTTAGCGGACCAGCGCCAACTGGCGTTAAATACTCTCCTGATGGCAGCCGCGTGACCTTCCTG
>LWDU01000464.1_pt1 | contig 11288 bp, 16 predicted proteins | sample 727161 | NCBI WGS metagenome assembly LWDU01 (sample SAMN04566230, study PRJNA314399) | hydrothermal vent metagenome | isolation source: deep sea hydrothermal plume seawater | place: Mexico: Gulf of California, Guaymas Basin | collected 2004-07-11 | reverse complement strand
TAGTAGAGAAGTGGATTCAAAACACTCCCAACGGTCAGGGTGGCATCCACCATTTGGCCTATAAGGTTGACGACATAGATCCCATCGTAAAACAATGGAAAGACAAAGGTATAGAGTTCCTAACTGAGGATGTTATTGACTGCCCCGATGATGACCTGAGACAGATATTTACTAAGCCACAGCCGCTGCTTGGCGGCGTTATTATCGAACTGATTGAACGTGGAGACAAGGGATTCTGCAAGAACTCTGTTAAAAACTTAATGGAATCTACAGATGAGCATAAAGACTAACAAAACGATTTGTATGGTTTTTGCAGTTACCAACCTTGGTTTGTTCACATATAATCATCTACCATCAAATTTGGTTATTGGACTTGCGATGTTAGGATGGGTTATTTTTTTAGATTTTAAGGGGTACTAAATATGAAGGATATATCTAATGACCGATAAAATCATCGTTGAATTAGAATTCGACCGAACAGACATAGCTGAAATCTATAATTATTTACATGAACTAATGAGCAAACTGGGCGTTAAGGCAAAGATAATAAGCTTGCCCGATGGCTTGGTTGTTATACACGACAAAGTTATGCTTGATTGCTCAGGTCTCCATCACGACGATTAATATGGGGGCGCGGGAAAAGCCAAAGGGAAGGGTGGTGGTTTAACTTGAATATACTAGGTCTGGACGGACGAAACTATAACTGGAATGCGGCTGCTTGTCAGGCCGTTACCGAAAATCGTTCTTCTCTACACTTAAAAGCAAAAAATTTACTTGACAATCTCTTTCCATATGATAGAATATTAGAAGAGGTTTCGCTCCCCGGAAGCAAGACCGAGAGCAGAAAAAGCACTCTAAGGGCTGATTTATTTATACCGAACAGAAGGCTTATTGTTGAAGTTCATGGAGAACAGCACTATAAGTTTAATAAGTTTTTTTACAAAAACAAACTACAATTCTATAAGGCTAAGGCGAGAGATGCCGAAAAGCGAGAATGGTGTGAGATCAACGATATCAGAATAGTAGAATTAAACTACGATGAGGAAATAGATGACTGGCGAAGAAAAATTGAATGAATTTTTGGAGGCCATAGAGGCGTGGGTCTCCTCTAAACACTTCGCATCAGTGAAGGAGCCAAAGGGGGTTGCGAGCATACTGAATATGAAAAAAGACGACCTCCAGATGCTTACCGGGGCAGAGTGCCTTTGTTACGCCTACGAACTACACGCCTATTCAGAGTATATAGAAACCGTCAGGGCCAAAGAAAATGCGATATTAGAATGGGCAGAAAGTAGTATTTGGTATATAATATCTACAGCAATGCAAAATTATGGAACCCAATATACCAAGTGGCAGGAAAAATACTACTCAGCCATCAAGGAAAATCCCCTAGCGTCTGATATCCTAAAGGTAAAAAATCACGCCGAAGCTCGTGTTAAATTTCTTCACGGGAAGGCCGACAGAATACAAAAAATGGCAGACATTTTAACCAACCTTTCCAGAAGGAGATAATTGTGAATAACTTAGAAGAGGCTAAAAGGTTATTGAAAAACGCCATAGCCACAAACGACCCAGACCTGATATTGTTAGCTAATCAATTGCTTGAGGGGGTAGACAAGAACGAGTCCAAGCCCACCCCCCAGTCCACAGCAGAAGACAACTCTGATTTTCTTGCGCCCATCATTACGAATGAATCGCCCGAAGGGAGATATGGTGGTATTTCCGTAAACGAAACAAGGAAACGCTCTAATAGTTTTCATGATGATGGATCAATAGCGGACGATATTAAAACGCCCGACTTTAAACCTACGGAGAGACAAAGGGCACCCTACAAAACGATCCAGCAAAAATGCCAGAGGTGCAGCAGAGAGATGCAAGTGAACCCAATACACAAGAGGGACTATTTTGTCTGCGACAAATGCCTAGTAAAATAAAGACAAAATCGCTGGAAGACCTAGCTGCGGAAAGGGCTGTAATTGCAGCCCTGTGTCAGTTTGGCTTAGATGCATATCTAGAGATAGACTTTGTTCAATCTGATCATTTTACAAATGAAATGAATCAGCTCATCTTTAGCTGTGTTCAAAAATCCATCTTTGATACATCCAAGGTGGAACTGTCGTCAATCCTTTCTGCCGCCAATGATCTAGGGTTGTACGATCAAATTAACACAAAAGATGAAATAGGGTTCACTCGATCTCTGTTTAATTTTCCCATACTTAAAGATAACATAGCTATCCATGCGTCTAAGCTAGCTAAACTCAAACTAGCTAGAGACCTGAAGCGGACACTGAGGGCGTGCGAAAAACATCTGGATTCCGTGACTGGCGACGAAGACATAATGGATATCATATCGAAGGTGGAAGAACCCATACTGGATGCCACCGGAGATATTTATAAGGGCTCTAGCAAGAAGCCAGAGCTTATTGGTGAAGATTTAGATGATTACGTACAATATCTAATAGACAACCCCTGCGACCTCGCTGGTATCCCCACCGGTTTTCCCAGATTCGATCAGTCTATCGGGGGCGGCCTAAGAAGAAAGTGCGTTGACTTAGTGGCGGCTCGTCCCAAGGTGGGCAAATCTATGTTTGGTGATGCCGTAGCTATGCATGTTAGCGGAGAGCTAGGTATTCCGGTATTGGTACTAGATACTGAGATGTGTAAAAAGGACCACCACAATCGTATGTTGGCATGTTTTTCGGGGGTGGAAATTAACAAAATTACCACAGGGAAGTTTGGGGAGAGCGAAATTGAAAAAGAAAAGGTTCTCACAGCGAGGGACAAGCTCAAGGATATTCCCTACCACTACATTAGTATTGCTGGTGAACCATTTGAAAACATTCTCGGCCAGATGCGCAAGTGGATATATCAACATGTGGGATTTGACGACAATGGACAGACCAAGGACTGCCTAATAGTATATGACTATCTCAAGCTAATGGGGTCAGAAAGCATTAGCTCCGCAATGCAAGAATATCAGGTTCTTGGTTTTCAGATCACAAAACTTCACAATTTTATGGTTAAGTACGATGTTCCCTGCTTGGCTTTTGTTCAGTTAAATCGGGACGGTATAACAAGAGAATCTACAGATGTGGTTTCTGGATCAGACAGGCTTATATGGTTATGTACAAGCTTTTCCATCTTCAAGATGAAGTCTGACGAAGAGATGGCTGATGACGGAGCTGAACATGGAAATAGGAAACTCGTTCCCGTTGTAGCTAGGCACGGGGAGGGTCTTGATGATGGAGATTACATCAGTATGACAATGTTTGGAAAATATGGAAAAATTGATGAAGGTACAACTAGAAACGAGTTACACGAGAACATTCGGTCAAGAAATGAAGGATTTGAAATAAATGAAGACTTTGACGAAGAATCAGATATTTCAGATTTGTGAACATCTCCTTGATAGACTACCAGAACTACTGAGATCGCTAGACATAGAATATGTGGAGTATCCTAACCGATATTCCTTCGCGTGTCCGGTTCACGGGGGTGACAATCCGGAGGGATGTAGTATTTTTACAGACGGCATGACCTCGAAAGGAAATTGGCAATGCTGGACAAATCATTGCGACGATGATTACACCAACAGTTTGCTTGGGTTTGTTAGGGGAACGCTATCTTATAACAAAAACCGAAAAATATCGCTCAACGAAGCTGCGGAGTATTGTGCGAACTTTTTTAATATGAGCGTTGAGGAGTTGGACGGGATAGAAAGACGACAAAGTAGGACGCTAAACATATTAGATGTATTCAACAGACGGATCGAAAGGGGTAGTCATTACATATCTAGGGATGAAATAAGATCAAGGATAAAAATACCAGCAGATTATTATATTGACAGGGGTTTTTTACCGGAAACACTCAACACATTCGATGTAGGACTTTGTTTGGAAAAAAATCGTCCGATGTCAGGAAGAGTTGTGGTTCCAGTGTACGATGAAGGCTATAACTATGTGGGATGTGTGGGAAGATCCATAAGCGATACGATGACCCCAAAGTGGATGCACAGTAAGGGTTTTAGAAAATCCCTCCTTTATGGGTTGAATATAGCGTCTGATTATATAAAGAAATACCAAACCGTTATACTTGTCGAGGGACAAGGCGATGTTTGGAGGATGCATGAAGCTGGCTACAAAAGTTGTGTGGGTATTTTTGGATCTAGCATAAATGAGGATCAGCTACTGTTGTTAGAACAAAGCGGCACCCTGAATGTCATCATATTAACCGATTCAGACGAGGCTGGAAATAAGGCGTGCAGCCAGATAATAAAAAAGTGCGGACGACGATTCAACTATTATAGACCAAATATATCCACAAAGGATGTTGGTGATATGTCTATCGACCAAATTAAAGAAGAACTACATCCCCAATTGAAAGGGTTATTTAATGAAGAGTAGAATTTTAGCGTTTGCGGGCAGTAAGCAATCCGGAAAGGGTACATGTACAAATTTTCTTCACGGATATCAGCTTCGAGCCCATTTAGTTATTGACGACTTTGCCATTACTAAGGATGGAAAGCTTGTTATTGATACAAATATGATTGGGGCCGATGGGGAAGAGGAAAAGGGAATGGGGTTCCTTGATATCCATAGATCAGATTTGGAATTTGCCGAATGGGCTGCCTACAGCATGTGGCCTTATATCAAGAGCTATTCTTTTGCCAGTCCCTTAAAGCAGATCTGTACAGGATTGTTTGAAATGCAGGAAAATCAGGTGTATGGGACCGATGCTGAAAAAAATACCAAGACTATATTTAGATGGGAAGAAATGCCGGGAGTTATTACCGATTCAAAGTTGGCCAATCAAAAGGCCATAAAGTCTTTGATTAGCAAGGGAACACTGAAGTATCATAAGCCGGGAAGAATGGCTTCCAGAGAGTTTTTACAGTTCTTTGGAACCGACGTTTGTCGAGCAATTTATGAAGACGTGTGGCAATCTAGGCTGATTAAGGACATAATAGCAGAAGAGCCTCTTGTTGCGGTAATCGATGACTGTCGCTTCCCCAACGAAGTACAGGCCGTTCAAGAGGGAGGCGGAAAAGTTATACGCTTAACTAGATGTAAACATAAGGATTCTCACGTAAGCGAATGTGCCCTGTCGTCTTACAAAAACTTTGATGCGGTTATCGATAACCAAAACGCATCAATAAGCGAAACCAACATAGAGATAATAAAAACATTAACGGAGTGGGGTTGGATGGGTACAGAGCTTAAGCCCGAAGAACTAAAAAAGTCCCCCAATGAAACACCACATTTGATAGGCGGTATTCACAAATTTCATGAGGAAGATTAATGATAGTAACATATTTACGTAGCTCTTCATATAATAATTATGATTATTGCCAAATGCAATACTTTATAACCTATGCGTTAGGACATCAATCTATATCTGGCAAAAAGGCTCAATTAGGAACTATTGTTCACAAGGTGATGGAATGTTTGGCGTCCTGTAAAAAGGAGATACAGGATAGAAATAAAAAAACAGGACTATCCATAACGGATGACGCTTTAGGTGAGATAAAGTTTACCTCAAAAAAACTCTACACCAAACAGTTTGTCAAGGATTTGCTTGACCTAAGTTACCAACACTATACCGAAAATTGTACGCATAACTACACTAGGGCCGATTTAAAGTTCTGCACCAAGTCTGTTGATGACGCCCTTTCTTATAACGACGGTCAATTTGATCCTCGAAACAGAAATGTGGTAGCTTCAGAACCTCAATTTGATATCCCCATAGAAGCGGATTGGGCAAAATATAAGTACAAAATGCCGAACGGTGAGGTTGTTAACGGTCAGTTAGCAATCAAGGGAACGATAGACTTGGTAACAGAAGTTGACGATGGGGTAATAGAGGTTATAGATTGGAAAACCGGCAGAAGGCTCAACTGGGCCACCGGAGAGGAAAAAACTTACGAAAAACTACTTGAAGATCCACAACTCTTACTGTATAATTACGCTATATCGAAACTGTTTCCCGAATATGAACAGGCGATAATGTCTATATTTTATATCAGGGACGGTGGTCCATTCAGCATGTGTTTTGACAAGTCTGATCAAGAAAGCTTTTTAGGGATGCTAGAAAAAAGATTCAAGCAAATACAACACAATGAATTTCCGCAACCAATTTCAAGGAACAGAACTCACTTCAAGTGTACTAAACTGTGTCATTTTTACAAAAACAATTGGCCCGGAACCAGCATTTCGATGTGTGAGCATATCGAGGAGCACCTAAAAGCTTTTGGTCATGATGATACAGTAGAAAGATGTACTAGAGACGGATTTGAAGTGGGATATTACGAGGCACCCGGATAATAGTGAGAAGATAAAATGCATTTTCGTGAAGCGAAAAGGTTTGCCGAAGACGGTAAACAAAAATTAGTATTGGTAGACATTGATGAAACCATAGCCTTTTATTCCGAAAAAAGGCGTTATGATTTAGCAGAACCAAACAAAGGGAACATTGCTAAGATTAACAAACTTTACGACGAGGGGTGGCGTGTTATTTACTGGACAGCTAGAGGTTCGGTTTCTGGAGTAGACTATTACAAATATACTTGGGAACAGTTGGAGTCTTGGGGCTGCAAATTTCACGACCTATCGACAGGAACTGCTGGAGACTATATCAAACCCGCGTTCGATTTGGTCATAGACGATAAATCTAAAAGGATTGAAGAACTCTAATGATTGAAATAGAAATAACACAAGAGATGAAGAAAAGGGCTTGGAGAAAAGCTCGCGAGATGGGAGAAATCAACAACTCGATTACAAAAGGCGACGGTAACATTGCCGGTTTTTTAGGGGAAGAAGTAGCTAACAATGTAATTAAAGGTAACATTAACAACACCTACAACTACGATATTGTCAAAGGTGGTGTGACATATGATGTTAAAACCAAAAGATGCACTAGCGAACCAAAACCCTATTACGAATGTTCCGTTGCCGCATATAACACCAAGCAGAAATGTGACTACTACGTTTTTGTTCGACTTGAGAACATTAACGGAAGGTGGACAAGAGCTTGGCTTCTGGGATGTTGTGGAAAAGAAGATTACTTTAAAAACGCCAGATTTCTACAGAAGGGAAAGAGAGATGGTAATAATAACTTCAAAGTAAAATCGGATTGCTACAACATGGAGATAGGTGACCTTAAGTCGGTGGAGCAAATATGCCAGCACAGTTCATAGATCTAGATGGGGAATTTGACTTAGGTAACCATTTTACCTTAGACACCTCCGAAAGGCTCGCCCACTTTTTGAGCGATGAGTATAGAGTTATTGTTAAGTACGACAGGGCTCAATCGCTTCCTGTTTATTCTGATAACAAACTCAACGTGGTAATTTCCACCTCTAGGGAAACTCACGATGTTCCCGGCGAATTTTTTCGGGAAGACGTGTTTGCAATTTTTCAGCATTACTTTATGCTAGACGAGTGGGGCGACCCGATGCATAATCCTCTCGCGTACCCGATGCCACTTGGGCCATTTATGGAGTCCAAGGATAAGATTGTCAAGCCTCTATCAGAAAGGAAGTACGACTTTTCTTTCGTCGGACAGATACCCGACACGGGTACGCGAGATTGCTTTAAACGACATTTGGATCAGTTGGTGAATAAATCTGGTGATAAGTTTAAATATTTCATAAAATATACCGATGGATTTGGAAACGGGTTACCGTCAGAAGAATACATAGACATATTGTCGGAATCTAGAGTATCGTTATGTCCTCGTGGTGCTCATAGTTATGAGACATTTAGGTTCTTTGAATCTATAATGATGGGGGCAATACCCCTTGTTGAACAACTTCCAAGACTTTGGTACTATGAGACTGCTCCACATTTTAAAACCCCTTGGCGAGAACTAGACACAGTTCTGTCTAAAATTTTAAATTTCACACAGATGCCAAGCTGTAGAAAATTTTTATATCAGGTCGCAAATTATTGCCACGATACGCTGATACCAGAACACTTGGCTAAACACCTGAGTGACAAGCTCAAATTAAGAAAAGAAAATGTTGAATTACACAAACGACCTCTTGAAAAATTTAGGAAACAATTGAATGCAATGGATACCTTTTAATTGTAAAACGCACTTCAGTTTACTGAAGGCTTTTTCAAAGTGTGACAAATTAGCACAAAGGTGTAAGGAGTACGGATATCCAGCCTGTGTCATTGCCGACGCGGAGTCTTTATCGGGAGCGATGGATTTTCACGACTCGTGTCGCAAGCATGGCATAAAGCCGATTATCGGCTGCGATTTTGGAACATATTTACTTATTGCCAAAAACAAAGACGGATGGTTTGACCTTATCAAGATAGTTTCGCGGGGTGGACTTGATCTGTTTAAAGATGTTGCAAGAAGAGGGAACTTAATTTGCATCACAAATGAACCACAAAACGGATATAAAAAATTGTTTGGGAGCAATTATTTTTCTTATCCATACTCTGACCGTGGCGTTTATTACGTAACCAAGGACGAAGCCGAAGCGCATCGCATTCTTCTTTGCTCTGGAATGAAAACAACATTACCCAAAGTTCGCTCCCGACTCGCTTCGGGAGAAAGTGTAGATAATCAGAAATTTTTTGAGAGTGATGATTTTCACCTCCCAGAACCACACGAGGTTCCGGATGACGAAGAGACCATTAAGCTTCTTAACGTCATATCTGACATGTGCGACGACTACGAAATCGCATCAAAACCAATGCTTCCAGAATTTGTATGTCCAGAGGGAATGAGTGAAGACGCATATCTGACGCAACTTTGTCGAAGCGGATGGAAACAAAGATTAATTTCCTCGGAAAAAATTTCAAACAAAGAAAAAAAAGACATATACTTACAGAGAATAAAAAAAGAGCTTGAGGTTATCTTTAAGGCAAGCCTCTCTGGATACTTCCTCATTGTGCAAGACATCATCAACCAAGTTAAAGAAAGAGGTTGGCTTGCTGGCCCCGGAAGAGGATCTGCCGCCGGATGTCTAGTGTCATATCTAATAGGAATAACAGAAGTGGACCCAATCGAATATGGGCTTATTTTTGAGAGATTTTATAATGAGGGACGAAATACGGATGAGTATATTTCGCTGCCAGATATTGATATGGATATACCAGCAGAACACAGAGACGAGGTGATTGACTACATTAAGGAGAAATATGGAAAGGATAAGGTTGGACAGATGATAACGTTTGGAAGACTACAGGGAAGGGCCGCTCTGAAAGAGGTTCTAAGAATTAATGACGCTGTGTCATTTATGGAAATGAACACGATAACTGATAGTATACCAGATGAAGCTAAAATTTCTGATCAGCTTGAGCTAATGGAAGATAAGTCTATTATTAGATGGACTTTAGAAAACGAGCCTGACGATCTAAAAAACTGGTGTATTATGGATGACGATGGTAACTTAAGCGGATCATTAGCGCACCTGTTTGAGCAGGCCATGAAAATCGAAGGAACCAACAAATCGCAAGGAAAGCATCCAGCCGGTGTCATTATCTCCAAGCACAAATTGGCTGATGCTTGTCCCATGACAGTCGATAAGTTGGGAGATCCAATAGTGGCTTTTGAGATGACGGCGCTTGAGGCTCAGGGACATGTAAAGTTTGATGTTCTCGGGATTGATTTACTTAGTAAGATAATGGATATTTCAAATGAAACCCAATGAAAACACTGCCAGTAAGCAGGAATACAAATCTATCATTTTCTCCGGCTGCTCCATAGAATCAAACGGTGTTTCTATATGCAACCTTAGCGACTACCTTAATCGGCCCGCCGGAAGGGGGGCAAATTATCAGGTTTGGTCAGATAGGCACAGAACTCATGAGTTGTATCATAGCTTAGATGATGCTGTAGATAAATTTTTGGAACTTAAAGATAAGGGATATTAAGTATGGCAAACTTTCGAGANNACATGTCAGCCAACCCAGATTGCGGCTGTAGCTATTCACGCAAGAAAGCTGGAGTTACAGCCCGGCGGCGTGTTTAATAGTGAAATGAGGCCGATTATTGATGATGAGAAAGCAATCGCTGCCGGTGTGGGGCCTCTTGAAGAGAAGGCTCTTGAGATAACCCGAAAAACAAGAAAGGGTCTTGCCAAGGCTCCGCTACCAAAGGGTGTATGGAAAAAGTTTGCACAATTTTGCGACAAGTATAACTTTAAGAAGACCTCATACTGGGCACCAATTGCGGCTGGCTACAATATTAATGGGTATGATATGCCAATCGTTGAGAGAATGTGTCAGCAATACGGCCCCTTGGATGAAAAGAAGAACTGCCAGAAAATTTTTAATCCCATCTTTACTATCGATGTCATGCAGCATATCTACTGTTGGTTTGAGAACAACCAAGACGTTAAGGGTTATAGCATGGATTATATGCGAGATTATTTTGGAATGAGTAAGGACAATGCCCATGATGCCTTGCAGGACGTTAAGGATACTGCCAATCTCATGATCAAGTTTTTAAAGCTACAAAGGAGCTTGTTGAAAAAGGTTACATTTGAGAAGTCCTTCGCCAAGGGTGGGGTTTATGTCTAGACAATGTAGAATTTGCCTACATCTTAAAGATGAGACAGAGTTTGCTTCCAATGGAAGAAAGGTCGCAGTAGAAAATCGTTGCAAAAAATGCGTTAATCGCGCTGCTACAATTATTAGAAAACTAAAAAAAACCTCACCACCAAAACCAAAGAATTGTGAATGTTGCAAGAACGAAGACAACAGGTTGTGCTTAGATCATTGTCACGACACTCTAGAATTTCGAGGATGGATATGCGAACCTTGTAATCGTGGAATTGGTCAACTGGGAGACAATATTGAAGGATTGCAAAAGGCAATTACATACCTGAAAAGTACAACAAGAAAAAAAAGAAATCAATCACTAATAAGTCGGATTTGTCAATGGGTAACTAATGTTTGATATTAATGATTTTGAAGATGAAGAAGTTTGGGACTTGATCTGCGATGGCCAAACCAAAGGGGTTTTCCAGTTGGAATCCAGCTTGGGAAAGCACTGGGCCAAACAGGTTAAACCGAGAAACATCAAGGAGCTTGCGGCTCTCATTAGCCTTATTCGCCCCGGATGCTTAAAGGCGAAGGATGCGAGTGGCAAAAGTATGGCACAAGTTTATGTGGATCGAAAGGCTAACAAGGAACCCGTCACATACCCAGACGATGCTTTAGAGGAGGTGTTGTCTGAGACTTACGGAGTTCTGGTTTATCAAGAGCAGTCTATGATGATAGCTCAGAAGCTGGCCGGATTTGACCTGACAGAGGCCGACGCCCTCCGTAAGG
>LWDU01041151.1_pt1 | contig 11289 bp, 8 predicted proteins | sample 727161 | NCBI WGS metagenome assembly LWDU01 (sample SAMN04566230, study PRJNA314399) | hydrothermal vent metagenome | isolation source: deep sea hydrothermal plume seawater | place: Mexico: Gulf of California, Guaymas Basin | collected 2004-07-11 | reverse complement strand
TAAATAATCACTAACTTTTTCTGATTTAATTTGTTGAGATGCAGCTAGAATACCTATAGCCAAAGGTAAATCATAAGCCGATCCTTCCTTACGAATATCAGCAGGAGCCATATTGATTGTGATTTTCTTACCCGGAATTCGATATCCATTATTTTTTAAGGCTGCTCGAATTCTTTGTTCAGATTCCTTAACTGCATTATCAGGAAGACCAACTAAAAAAAACTTTATGCCTTGTGCTACATCAACCTCAATAGTAATAGTTATGGCATGAATACCACTAACTGCACTACCATAAGTTTTTACTAGCATTTTCTATTTGTGAAATTCTTCTAAACCACATTTTAACCAACTTTCAAATTCGCTAATGTCTGGAGTATATCCAATAGGGTTGGTTAATAGTCCGTTTTTTGGACTATAAAGTACGTAGTATGGTTGAGATGAGCTTGCGTATGTAACTGCTTGTAAGGTGCTCCATTTATTTCCAATAGTAGTTAGGGTTTTCTTTTTTGTTCCTCCATCAGAAGTCGGAACAACAACCGTTTCTGCATTTTCTAATAATGTTTTTTCATCTACATAAAGTTGGCAAAGCACATATTGCTCTAATAATTCCTCTACATCAGGAAATACATTTTCTTCCATCTTCCGGCAATTCACACAAGCCCAGCCTGTAAAATCTATAAATACAGCCTTACCTTCTTTCTCAGCATAATCTATCGCATCCCAATAATCAAAAAATATTTCTTTATCTTCTTGCTCGTAAGTATAGCTATAACTTAAAGGTGGTGGAAAGCCACTTAAAGCGTCATGTTCCCACCAGTTTAAATGCGAACCAAACATACCCGGAATTAAATAAACTGTAAACAATAAAAAAGATAGTATGAAGCCATATCGAACTTTAGATATCTTATTTAATTTTGAATCATGAGGGAAGCTAATTTTTCCAACTAAATATAATACTGTTAACACTCCAATTATAAACCACGATACAAAGAAGGTTTCTCTTTTTATCAATCCCCATTGCTCTACCATATCAGCATTCGAAAAGAATTTAATTGCAAGCGCAACCTCTAGAAATCCTAATACAACTTTTACTGAATTTAACCATCCTCCTGATTGTGGTAAAGCGTTTAATAATTTAGGAAATAAAGCAAATAAAGCAAACGGAAACCCTAAAGCTAAACCAAAACCTGTCATCCCAACAGTTAATTTTGTGGCAACCATCTTGAATTCCGTTCCTAAAAGAACAACTGTACTTACATCACCCCCTAAAGTACCTGCCAATAGAGAGCCTAAAATTGGTCCTGTACAAGAAAAAGAGACAATTGCTAAAGTAAGCGCCATAAAAAATATCCCAATTAATCCGCCTATATTAGATCCGGAATCAACTTTATTACCCCATTTACTTGGTAATGCAAGTTCATAATAACCAAAAAAGGAAAGAGCAAAAGCTATGAAAATAGCAAAGAAGAATAAATTCAACCAACTATTAGTAGAAATCTGATTTAAAATTTCTGGATCAATATTTGGAAAAAAATGAAAAGGAATACTTAATAAGAAGTAGATTAGCATTATAAAAAACCCATACATAACAGCATTAAACATTCCCTTCCCTTTTTCTGCTTTAGTAAAGAAACTTACCGTGAGCGGTATCATAGGGAATACACAAGGCGTTATCAGTGCAATTAAACCTCCTAGGAGCCCTAATATAAAAATAGCCCATAAGGTGTTTTCATGCGATTTGGTTGAACCGCAATCGGTAGAAGGATTATTCAGTTCTACTAAAGCATCATTATACTTTTCTGTATTCTCAATATCCTGATTCGTAACTATCTCCTGTTCTTCTACTTCTTGAATACTACCATCTGAATTGATATTAAATGAAAATTGAACTGGCATTGGAAAAACACATTGAGACTCATCACATGACATAAAATTGATTTCTCCTTTTATAGTAAAGGGATTTGAAGTAAGGATCTTTATTTTCTGAGAGAAAAAGATTTCACCTTCAAAATATGGTAATATAATATTATCAAAGTTCGGATCAGCTTCTCTAATAGGCTCTGGCTCAATCATACCATCAACTAATTGATAGCCTTCTTTGGTTATGAAAATAAATTCTGTTGGATATGCATCAATTCCTTCAGGGAGATGTTGCGAATATAAATGCCAATGGTCTTCAATGCTAGCATTAAATTGTAATTCAATCTCATTATCAGAAAGTTGCTGTTGAGTAAAACTCCAACTTACAGGATCTAAAATTTGAGCTGATGTTATTACACTTATTAGAGTAAAAAATATAACTAAAATCTTTTTCATCTCTTATGTTAATTTATCTTGTATTACCCTTGTCAATTCTTCTGCTTTTTGACTGCCAATAAGATAAACTAAACCATCCTTATCAGTAAGTTCTACAGCATCAGTTCCTCTGGTATAAAAACGAATTGTTCCTTTTATGTGTAAATTATAAACGGAACGATTTAGAAAATATTTACTGTATTGTACTTTTTTAACAGAAATAATACTACCAGTATCAATCTTTATTTTTCGTGAGGTCCATAAACCATCCAAAATAACAGACCCATTTACAATCTGAGTTTTAAAATGTAATATGAAAAATAAAATAATTGAAATAACCATAATAGCAAGACCTATGAAAAAATATAGCTCACCTGATTTTTCATGATTCTCTCGCCAATAATATGCAGTAAAACAGAAAATTGCCAATGACATTCTCCTGGTAAGTGACATTTTATTTAATCCTAAATATTGTTTTTCTATGAAATCAAATTTTGACATTTACTCATTATTTAAAAGTTCTGCAATGTACAATTTTTTTGTGGTTGGCTGGATCCTAAATCTGTCATCAATTCTTTGCCCAACTACCCATATAATATCTTTCCCAGAACATAATAACCATTGCTTATTTTTGTCTAAAATTGAAAACTTATTATCAATAAAAAAATCACTTATTTTTTTAAATGATTGCATTCCAAGTGGGATGAACTTATCTCCATCTTTCCATTTTCTCAAAATTAATGGGAACTTTAATTTATGGAAATCCAACTGAGCAATTTTACTGTCCATAATAATATTTTTATCTAAAACAGTTCTGAAGTTTATTGCAATTGGGGTTTCTAATTTTAAATCTTCCTCAAGAATTTTAAATACCGCATCCTTCGTTTCTAAAGTTGAAATGAAAATATATTCTCTGTCCACCACTAATTGATGCGTACTAGAAAAAAATTGTTTTCCGCTTTGTCCGTTTAATGATTTTGCAATTGACTCAATAGTTGAAAATCCGTAAGGGCTTAATAACTCATATAAATAATTATTAAGTGGATTTAACTCTAAAAGTGTTGTAATCTTAAGTTGAATAATCCCATTTTTATTTTGAATTACCTCTTTTCTAATCTCTCCCATTTTAGTATAATAGACCTGAGCCACACCCTCTAAAATTTTCACCTCATCACTAATAGTTTGCTGAATACTTGGATTCATTTCAGTAAGTAAAGGCATTAGCTCATGCCTAATCTTATTGCGCAAATATTTTAGAGATACATTACTACTGTCTTCTCTAAAAGCAATATCATTTTCTTTCAAAAATTGTTCAATTTCAGCACGAGAAACTGCCATTAATGGCCGCACAATACTATCTGTTTTTGCTTTAATTCCGAGTAACCCTTTTAATCCTGAACCTCTAACTAAATTAATAAAGAAAGTTTCTGTATCATCATTAGCATGATGTGCGATAGCAATGTACTTTGCATTTTCTGACACTAATAAATCATGAAACCAGGCATAGCGTAAATCACGAGCTGCCATTTGTATAGAAATCTTATTTTCAGATGCATACCTTTGAGTGTCAAAATGCTTGATATGAAATTGCAAATGATGCTCTTTAGCTAATTTTCTAACAAAAATTTCATCTTCATCTGATTCGTTAGCTCTTAAATTAAAATTACAATGCGCTAAATCAAATCTATATTCCAAAGCTAATAAAATATGCATTAAACAAACGCTATCAGCTCCTGAGCTTATGCCCAAAATAAGTTTATCCTCTTTGTTGAAAAGAGATTTTTCTGAAATAAAATTTTGGATTTTATTTTTCATCTAATTTAAAATTTAACACTTCAAAAATTGGCTTTACTTTCACCAAACACTCCTCATATTCTTCCTCTGCATCCGATCTAATGGTAATTGCTCCCCCTACGCCTATTGAAAGATATTTTGTGCTAGCATTATACAAAATTGTTCGGATAACTACATTAAAATCAAAATCTCCTTTTGGAGTAATATAGCCAATGGCTCCTGAGAATATACCTCTTCTAAAACTTTCAATATCTTCAATCAATTCCATAGCCTTTAATTTCGGGGCTCCTGTCATAGAACCCATAGGGAAAACAGATTTTAAAATTGTTGAAAAATGCACTTTTTCATCAACTTCTGAAGTAATAGTAGTAATCATCTGATGTACTTTTTCAAAAGTATATATTCCGCACAATTCTACGACTTTCACACTTCCTTTTGTTGCTGTAATTGACAAATCGTTCCGTACTAAATCAGTAATCATTACATTTTCTGAAATATCCTTTTCACTATTTGTTAACTCCTTAATTAATATATTGTCTTGCTCTTTATTTTCTCCTCTTTTTCTAGTACCTTTAATGGGTTGGGAAATAAGCTGATTCCCTGATTTTCTAATAAACCGCTCAGGACTAGCGCACATTGCGTATATATGATTTAGCTTTAAAAAAGAGGAAAATGGAGTAGTTGTATTTTTATTTAATTTTTGAAAAATGGCTGTAGGATTTAGATTTATTTCTCTTGCAAAAAACTCTTGACAATAATTCATTTCGTAAATATCTCCTCTTTGAATATATCTTTTTATTTGTGCTATTTTTTGCAGATACACATCTTTTCTTTCTCTTCGCTGTAGAGTAATCGTTTTTGTTGTCTTTTCATCATTATTTATTTCTAATTTTGCTAAAAATTGTTCGCAATTTTCTTTAGATTCATTAGTATGTATCTCTAATGCATTTCCCTTTAATAGCAACACATATTTAGGAATAAAAAAAGATAATGAAGCCGCCTGAACTCCATCATGATTTGTTGAGGTTAGTTTTTCTACTTCATTTTTTAAATCATAGGAAAGATAGCCAAATAGCCAATCCTGATGTTGCTGATGGAATTTCTTTAATTGACTGAACGCATCCCTACTTACCTCAAGCACTTTCAGTGCATCAACTCCAGCAAGCAAATCATAATTGATGTAATCAGCGGGTAAGCTAGGGTGAGTAATCTGCTTATTTGAATCAAGAATGCTAATATAATCAACATCCTTACTTTTTGAAAGTAGTAGCTTGCTCAAATCGCTTGGCTTATTAATATAAAATGTATACGATTGCCTCACTTTGCAAAAATAAGAAAAGTAAACTCATTTTATTTTATATTTTTGAAGGATGAAAAAAATATTCTTTTTATTTATTCTTTTGCCTTTTTTATCAGTTGCTCAAACCGATACTACTTTATCAGAAAATGGAAGAATTACTAGTATTAATGAGAAAGGAATTAACACTTTAGTTAGAGAATATGAAAATATTTTAAAAGCAAAAAATGGAGTGGAGGGTTGGCGTGTACAAATCATGTTTAAAAGCAAAAAAGAAGACCTAAAACAATTGAAAATTGCTTTTATAAAACTTTATCCTGAAATACCAGCCTATTTGGAATATAAAGCCCCCTATTACAGGCTGCGTGTTGGAAATTGTAGGGCAAAATTAGAAGCTATAAAAATAAAGCAAGAGATAAGTAAAAAATTTCCTGGTGCTTATCCTGTACCTGAAATTATTAATTTTTCTCAGCTAAAGAATTAAGTGCTTATTTTAACTCTCTTTTTACTTCTACTTCTTCATGTCCTTCAATAATATCCCCTACTTTTAGGTCGTTGAAATTCTCTATTGACATACCGCATTCAAAGCCTTTTTTCACTTCATTAACATCATCTTTAAATCGTTTTAATGATGATAGTTTTCCTGTATAAACTACTACGCCATCACGAATAAGTCTTACGTTTGTATTTCTTGTTAGCGATCCATCTAACACCATACAGCCTGCAATAGTGCCAATCTTAGTGATTTTAAAAATTTCTCTAATTTCAATATTACACACTATTTTTTCTTCAAAATCAGGAGAAAGCATGCCTTCCATTGCTAATTTTAATTCCTCAATCGCCTTATAAATAATGGAATACAATCTAATATCAATTTGCTCTGATTCTGCTAATTTTCTTGCCTTTAATGAAGGTCTAACTTGGAAGCCAATAATAATAGCATCAGAAGCTGCAGCAAGCATTACATCTGATTCTGAAATCTGCCCTACTGCTTTTTGAATGATATTTACTTTAATTTCATCCGTAGAAAGCTGCTGTAAACTATCTGATAGCGCTTCAATAGAACCATCAACATCACCTTTAATAATTACATTAATTTCCTGAAACCCTCCAAGTGCTATTCGTCTTCCAATTTCGTCTAAGGTTAAATGTTTCTGTGTTCTTACATTTTGCTCTCTTTGTAATTGATCTCTTCTTGAAGCAATTTTCTTTGCTTCCTGTTCGCTATCCATTACATGGAACTCGTCACCTGCAGCTGGCGCTCCATTAATTCCTAGCAATACTACAGGGGTAGAAGGTCCTGCATTTAATCTTATCTCACCTCTTTCGTTTAATAACGCCTTTACTTTACCCGAATAAGAACCTGCCAATACATAATCCCCTACATTTAAAGTTCCTTTTTGCACTAATATAGTAGCTAAATATCCTTTTCCTTTATCCAAAGAAGCTTCAATTACTGTCCCTTGAGCTCTTCTATCTGGATTTGCTTTTAAGTTAAGCATTTCTGCTTCTAAAATAATTTTTTCTAAAATTTCAGGAACTCCAATTCCTGTCTTAGCCGAGATATCCTGAGATTGATATTTTCCTCCCCAATCTTCAACCAATAAATTCATTTCAGCCAATTCCGCTTTAATTTTTTCAGGGTCAGCTGTTGGACGGTCAATTTTATTGATTGCAAAAATTATTGGCACTCCAGCAGCTTGTGCATGGCTAATTGCCTCTTTAGTTTGTGGCATCACTCTATCATCAGCTGCAACTACAACCACAACAATATCCGTAACTTTTGCTCCCCTTGCACGCATAGCGGTAAAAGCCTCATGCCCTGGTGTGTCTAAAAAAGCAATATGTTTGCCAGAATCTAAGGTTACTTCATAGGCTCCAATATGTTGAGTAATTCCTCCTGATTCACCAGCAATTACATTGGTTTTCCTTATGTAATCCATCAAAGATGTTTTACCATGATCAACATGCCCCATAATTGTAATAATAGGAGCGCGCGTTTCTAATTGTTCATCAGTATCAATAATTGCCTCAATAGATTCCTGCACATCAGCTCCAACAAATTCTACTTGAAAACCAAAATCTTCCGCCAACATCTGAATGGTTTCAGCATCTAATCTTTGGTTCATACTCACCATCATACCAAGTCCCATGCAAGTTGTTACAATCTCAGTAACCGCAACATCCATTAAAGTTGCCAATTCACTTGCTGTAGCGAACTCTGCAATTTTAATTGTTTGATTTTTAGCTTCCTTTTGTTGATTTTCTTCAACAACAACATCTTTATGAGCCTGTCTTTTATCTCTTCTGTTTTTTACAGATGATTTTTTGCCTCCACCCTGTAATTTTGCTAAAGTTTCTCTTACTCTTTTTTGAGCTTCTTCAGGAGAAATCTCAATTATCTCTTTTTTATTCTTACCTCCTTTTTTAAATTCTTTTTTAAATTTTTTAGGATCAACCTTAGTTTTTACAATTCTTATTCTTTTCGGCTTTTCAGCTTTTTCTGGCTTTTTAAATTGGTCTAAATCAATTTTCTGACCAGTTGTTTTTACTCCTCTTAATCTTCCAACAGAGGCCCTTAAAACCTCATTCTCTTTTTTAGACTCTTTCTCTTCTGGCTTAGGATCTTCTTCAGCTTTAGGGTTTTCTATCTCAGATTTCTCTAAAACTTTCAGTGCCTTTTTTGTAGTTTTTGCCTTGATAATCTTATCTTCAGGAGATTCTTTTAGCTTTTCTTGTTTAGTTAGCTCAGCCTTCTTTTCTGCCTCTATTTTAGCTTTTTCCGCAGCCTCTTGCTGCTTTATTATCTCTTCTGCTTTGATTAATTCTTTTTCTTTTGCTAATAACCCTGCTGATAATTTTGCTTTCTTTTCGGAATCAAACTCACCTAATAAATCCATATACACATCATGCGAAACTTTTGTATTTGGGTTTAAATCCTCAATACCTTTTGCTTGAAGAAATCCATAAATTCTGTCAATACTGACATTAAATTCCTTAATTAACTTATTTAACCTTACGCTTTTTTTATCTGACATACTTGAGATTTACTTATTTTATTAATCTTCAAATTCTGAACCTAAAATGTTCAGTAAATCTTCAACTGTTTCTATTTCTAAATCTGTTCTGGACACTAAATCTTCAGCTGAAATATCCAATACACTTTTTGCCGTATCACAACCAATAGCTTTCAAAGCATCAATCACCCATGCTTCAATTTCATCCGTAAACTCATCAATAGCAACATCATCTTCAAAACTATCCTTATCTCTGTAAACATCAATATCATAACCAGAAAGTTTTCCAGCTAAATTAATGTTATGTCCACCTCTACCAATAGCTAAAGATACTTGATCGGCATCCATAAAAACACTTGCTCTCATTTTTACACCATCAAGTGTTACAGAGGTAATTTTTGCAGGACTCAATGCGCGAGTGATTAGCAATTGTGAGTTTTCAGTATAATTTACTACATCAATATTTTCATTCTTCAGTTCACGAACAATACTATGTATTCTTGAGCCTTTCATGCCGACACAAGCCCCTACAGGGTCAATTCTGTCATCATAAGATTCCACAGCAACCTTAGCTCTTTCCCCCGGCATCCTAACTACATTCTTAATGGTAATAATTCCATCAAATACTTCAGGAACTTCCATTTCAAATAACCGCTCAATAAACTCTGGGGCAATACGAGAAAGCACAATATTTGCCTTGTTATTTTTAAGGTTTACTTCTTTAATTATAGCTCTTACCGATTCTCCTTTTTTGAAATAGTCCTTAGGAATTTGCTCCTCTTTTGGTAATGACAAATCATTTCCATCATCATCCTGCAATAAAATTTCATTTCTCCAAATTTGGTAAACTTCACCATGAATGATTTCGCCAATTCTTTTCTCATATCTTTTCATCAACTCATCTCTATGCTGATCAGCAATACGAGCCATTAAATGCTGACGAATAGAAAGAACTTGTCTTCTTCCAAATTCTGATTCAAAACTTACTTGTTCTGAAACTTCCTCTCCAACTTCATAATCATCTTCAATTTTCAAAGCATCAGACAAAGCAATTTGAGCAATAGGATTCTCAACTTCTCCATCTTCAACTACTTCTCTATTTTTCCAGATTTCTAAATCCCCTTTGTCAACATTAATAATGACATCAAAGTTTCCTTGTTCATCATATTTCTTAGCCAATACCGCTTTAAAAACATCTTCTAAGATGTTCATCATAGTTTCCCTGTCAATATTCTTAACCTCTTTAAACTCTGAAAACGATTCAATTAAATTCTCTACTTCCATTACTTTTATTTAAAATTTACTTTAAGTTTTGTTTCTTTTATTTCTGCTTTTGGTATATTCACTTGTTCCGTAATATATTCTTTTCTACTTCCTTTTTTCTTTTTAACCACCTCCAAGATTAATGTTTTATCACACGAAATGATAAGGCCGGTTTTTCTTTTTCCATTAGTTAGTAAAACACCCACTTCTTTACCAATGTATTTTTGATATTGCTCATCAACCATAAAGGCATTATCCAGTCCAGCCGAACAAACCGTAAGTTCATAATCTTCTACCTCTCTATCAAAGTGTTCTTCCACATATTTACTGATTTCCAAACAATGTTCTATCTGAACTCCTTCCATTCTATCAAAAAATACAGTGATAACATTGGCAGTATTTACTTTTACATCCACCAAAAAACCATCTAGTTCTTTAATCTTTGGTTCTGCAACTTTTATTATTTCCTGCTTTTCTATCACAATACTATGTAAAAAAAGAAGAGGCAACCGCCTCTTCCTTTCTCTTCCTCTATTTTCGGTTGCAAATATAGGGAGATTTATTCAATCTCACAAATCTTTTATTGAATCACTATCCTTTTGCTTACAAATGAGTCTTGAGTTTTGATTTGAATCATATAGATTCCTCTTGGCCAATTTGATAAATCAACCATCTTAGTGTATTCTCCAATAAAATCTTTCTTATCTTCATGTAAAATTATTTTACCAAAAGCATCAATAATTGTAATTTCAAAATTATCAATTTTTTCTGAAATGAAGCTGATATTAAACAAGCCTCTGGTTGGATTAGGATATACGTTTAAATTATCCATCAATTCAATATTCCCTGCAGTTATTCTACTTCCAGATAATGTTGAAAAATATTGCCATGCTGTAAAAGAAGATTTATTAATCCCGGTAGAATCACACATGCTTTGAACTCTCCATCTATATGTAGTTCCCGGAATTAATGGTGAAATTGCAGTAATATTAGTATGTAACGTATCAACTACTCTGGTGTTCCATGCGGCGCTAGTATCTTGATAAACCAGTTTATACCCCCATACGCCTGGAATTGAATCCCAAACTAAAGTAGCAGAAGTTGTTGTTACATTAAACTCATTTGGATTTAATGGTGTAGTACAAGGGGTTAAAGTTGTAAAGCTCTGAGTAGTAGTCCAAGCAGATACAGAACTGCTATCAGAAGAACATACACTTCTTATTTGCCAATCATAAGTTGATCCAGAAGATAGGTTGAAAATTGTTCTACTATTACCAAGTATATTCGGAATATTAATTGCCCAATTAGACGCTCCTTGCACTTTAAATCTTAATGAATAATGATGGGTATTAGTGTCTAAAGCCCAATTCAATGTTGCTCTGTCAAGCAATATGTTGGTGGTATTCATTCCTGTTGGGGTAGTACACGCAGCAATGGTTGTAAATGTTATATAACTACTAAATACAGAATTATTAACGCCAGTAGAATCGCACATAGTAGCTACTTGCCAATGATAAGATGTAGCGGTGGATGATAAACCTGTTAAAGAATATGAATTTGTAGTAACCGTATCATAAACCCAGGAGCCCCATCCTTGTGACGTTGCTTTATATCTTACGCTAT
>LWDU01031955.1_pt1 | contig 11290 bp, 10 predicted proteins | sample 727161 | NCBI WGS metagenome assembly LWDU01 (sample SAMN04566230, study PRJNA314399) | hydrothermal vent metagenome | isolation source: deep sea hydrothermal plume seawater | place: Mexico: Gulf of California, Guaymas Basin | collected 2004-07-11 | reverse complement strand
CCAAGAAGCACGACCTTTGGTTAATCTCGGATGAGATTTACGCACGTCTCAACTGGACTGGGTGGGACCACCTTTCCCCAGCAAGTCTTGAAGGTGGGGCGGAACGAACCATCGTAATTACTGGTTGGTCGAAGTCTTTTGCCATGACCGGTTGGAGAATTGGAATCGTCTCTGGGCCTGAAAAAGTGATGCGAGCAATGGGAAAATTGCAGGCTAATGCCTGCTCACATATCCCTTCATTCTTGATGGATGCAGCATTAGCCGCTCTGACATCTGAAATTGATGGCGCTGTTGAAGAATTCAAGCGAGAATATTTGGTGAGGCGACAGATTTTGATGGATGGTATTGCCGCTATTGATGGGCTTTCAATGCCAGAGCCAGAGGGTGCGTTCTACGGCTTTGTTGATATCACTGGGACTGGAATGGATTCCACCACCTTTGCTACAAAAGCGCTGAATGATGCAAGGGTGCAACTCATTCCTGGTGGGTTGCTTGATAGTGGCGAAGGTTTCGTCAGAATCTCTTATGCTTGTGATGAAGAAACCCTACGAGAAGGGCTCAGCAGGATTTCGAACTGGCTAGATTCAAATTAATTTGAGGAAGTAGAATGGGTAAACCAATTCTCTACTCATTCAGGCGGTGCCCCTATGCAATACGCGCTAGGATGGCTTTAATTCGCTCACAAACTGAAGTTGAACACCGAGAAGTATTGTTACGAGATAGGCCAAACCATTTGATGGAAATTTCACCAAAGGGTACGGTACCCGTCATGTTATTGGATGATGGGACCGTGATTGAAGAAAGCCTAGAAATCATGCAATACGTTCTTAATTGGCAATTAAATCAAGATGAGGGAGAATGGATTCATAAAAATGATAATGAATTCAAATTTCATCTAGACCGATACAAATATCCTAATCGTTATGATAATGCAGACAGTTTTGAGCACAGAAATAAGGCAGCAGAATACCTCTTTGAACTGAATGGGAAAATTGCTGGAAAGCCGATTTCAACGGCCCTTAGTGATGCCCTATTCCCTTTCGTAAGGCAATTTGCCAATCATGATAGACAATGGTTTGATTCTCAAGATTGGCCCTATGTTCACACATGGCTTGCAAGTAATTTAGATAGCGAAGAATTCGCGATTTGCATGACTAAGTTTCCCCAATGGGTGCAATAATTTATTTTGAAATCAATATTGCTCTATGATTAGAGTTGTATGGGTTTCAACAACTGCTGCATCTGGAGCTGTTAACCATATTCGATCAAGGAGTTCACGCAAGGCGTGTGTATCAGAAACTGAGACTATCAAAAGTAGGTCCGCATCTAAGCCCCCTCCAACTTCGTAACAGGTAAGCACCCCATCCCACATTGAGAATTCTCCAGCCAATGTACCTACCTCAGTACCCGGGCCTAATTTAATTCGTACAAGCGCAGAGAGACCAACCCCTCGCTCAATGATTGTGTAGCGCTGAATAACATCTTCCTCAAGTTTTTTCATACGCGTGCGCACTGTTCGCTCAGAAACGCCTATCGCTTTAGCGAGGTCTACGAATGAGGTACGGGAATTATCCCTTAATGCACTGAGAAGGGTGCGGTCGGTTGAATCTATGTTCATGGGGCAACGCTTCCACATTTCGTATATTAATCCTATGATGACGCGCTCTTTTGATTGTAATCCGGTATGATTTGCCGAATATAGGAAAATTATTACAATAAGGAATACAGTTTATTGAGTTATTTTTAATGAAATGTTTTGGATTTAATTTAAAAATCGGGAAATTTTTGGTGATTAAGTTATCATTGGGTTCAAATGGGCCGAGCCATTGGATGGGTTATGCAAAGTGGTTCAGACTCAGCTTTGAGTCAACTACGAGTGCAGGAATTTCTTGATGAAGTCTGCAACTTAGAAAGTTGTGAAAACCACATCTCATGGTACAATGTTGATGTCGCCACTATGCTTGAAGGGTGCAAAATTCGTGGCCACAGCACCAATCCAGATGATGGGACAGCAATTATTTTCCTAAACGAAAGTGTTGTTGTTTGTGATCCTAAAGAAGGAAGTATGCAACATTACCCGCGAGGAATGGTTCACTGCTTCGTTGATGACAAAAGAAATAATTCTGAACAAGAGGAGGGCGAACCTGTCTTTTCAACCGAACTTTTCTCTATATCTCCAAGAGGAGAGGAATTGTGCTATGTTCTCAGTTGTGATGAGGAACATGAAGTGCCAACCATCCAAAATGAAGTAGCAAACTGGTTAAGTTGGCTTAACTGATAAATGCGTAAGATTATCCAACCGCTTTGGGTGGCATTAGTTACAGGCGAGAGTGATGAGTGACATAATCAACGACCTGCGCGGTCGCATGGTAATTGATAGCAGAGGAAATCCAACCGTTGAAGTTGACGTATTTGTCAACAATCAAATGGCTGGCCGAGCAATTGTTCCTAGTGGTGCATCAACTGGTGTTCACGAAGCACTTGAACTCCGAGATGGAGATAAATCACGCTGGGTTGGTAGAGGGGTTGATGCGGCTGTTGCCAATGTCAACGGGCCGATTCGTGACCTTCTAATCGGTATGGATGTAGGCGACCAGGAAACTCTTGATGCCGCGATGATTGAGGAGGATGGAACTGCAAACAAATCAAAATTTGGTGCTAACGCAATTTTAGGGGCAAGCATGGCGAGCCTCAAAGCGGCTGCTAATCTTGCTAATGAGCCACTGTGGAGGCATATTGCAGGCAGTGGCGATGTTTCTATTCCAGTACCTATGATGAACATCCTCAACGGTGGTTCTCATGCTAACTCAAATGTTGATGTACAAGAATTCATGGTAGTTCCTCATGGATTTGATGACTTTACCACAGCATTCAGAGCGGGTGTAGAATGTTATCACGCACTCAAAGGCGCGCTCAAACAAGATGGGTTGCTCGGTGGCGTAGGTGATGAAGGTGGATTCGCACCAAATCTTCCAGCCAACGAAGAAGGGTTGTCCTACATGGTTAGAGCCATTGAAGGGGCTGGTTATTCAACTGACCAAATTGGTATCGCACTAGATTGTGCTGCTAGCGAATTTTACCGTGATGAGGCTTACCAAATTGATGGAAAAGCAATCTCAGGGGAAGCACTGGGAGAACTCTACTCCGCCTGGCTTGATGACTACCCTATTCTCTCAATCGAAGATGGGTTCCACGAAGATGATTGGGCTTCTTGGGAGAGTTTTACCAAGCGAGATGGTGGGCGCTGTCAAATTGTTGGTGATGACTTATTTGTCACACAAAAGGCGCGGTTACAACAAGGAATTGATGATGGTTCTGCAAACTCAATTCTCATCAAACTCAATCAAATTGGTTCAGTCACTGAAACTCTTGAAACAATGCGTACTGCTTGGGATAGTGGGTTCACCACAGTAGTTAGTCACCGCTCAGGTGAGACTGAAGATACCACAATAGCTGACTTGGCGGTTGGCACAAATGCCGGCCAAATCAAGACTGGGGCGCCATGCCGAACTGACCGCGTTGCCAAGTACAATCAATTGCTAAGAATCTCCGAAACCGTGAACACCTACGCCTCTCCGTTCTGATTTTAATGGCTGAAGCGAGCAAGGTGCGGACACTTGGGCCGGCTTTGCTCATTTCAACTCTAATCGTGATGCTGCTCGCGAGCCACATCCTCCCCTACACACAGTTTAGTGAGCCCACGATTGGCGATAATTACACAATCGAATTGGTAGCTGAAGATTTGGGTGGGCCGAGTTGTCTTGAATGGGTTAATTCCAGTATCCTAATTATCTGTGACCGTGATGGTGGTAGATTGGTTTCTCTAGAATTTGATTACAATACCACAGACTGGAGTTGGAATGTATCTCAACACTCAACTTGGTTAGATGGGTTTGACAGACCACATGGCATTCACATCGCCGAGAATTTCATCATGGTTTCCGAAGCAGGTAGACTAACTCGGATCAATCATTCCGGCCTAGACACAGGATGGATGGAAGAGGTCAAACAAAATGAAAGATGGGCAATGATAGATGAGATTTCAATTGGAAACCATCAACCCAATGCAATCAATGAATTGGGTAATGGCACACTAGTCTGGCATGTTGGCTCAACCTGCAACATCTGTGACCAAGACGATGAACGCAACGCGGCTCTGCTCTGGGTCAATGCAAGCACTGGTGAACATGGAGTTCTGGCCAGTGGTGTACGCAATTCATACGATGGTGTGTGGGTGGAAGGAATAGGCTACCTGTTTAGCGATAATGGTCGAGATTGGGAAGGGAAACATCCCCTTGAAGAAGTGAATTTGTTAGCCGCTGGGGCTGATTATGGCTGGCCTGAAGATGACCCAGAACACCCTATCCCAGCCGGAACTATTGGGCCTGTAGCAACTTGGACCGCCCACAGTAGTCTCAACGGAATGACGAAAAGACCGGTGAACTCAACATTTCCTGGGAATGAACATACAGTCTATGCGACAGTATTTGGTTCATGGAATGCAGTGGTTCCTGTTGGTCACGAAATAGTTCAAATTGATTTTGAAGAAAACTCAACTAATTCTCAGGGATGGGCGGGGGAGGTAACTTCGTTTGCAACAAACTTGACTGCCCCTCTTCCAATAGCTTTCCATCCATCTGGTAATTACTTGTTTTACGGCATATTAACTGGTGGTGGAACTCTGCATGTAATCACAGCAAACAGCAACCTCAGTGACTAATTCTCATTTTGAACCGGTTAAGCCTTGAAGGGGTGGCTCTCGGGCTCGCTTTACAAGAGGGGTTTGAATGGCACGTGAACTGATTCGTTTGGATGATGTCCACAAGGCGTTTGGCTCGCTTAATGTTCTAGAAGGGGTCAAACTCAGAGTCGATGAAGGCGACCGTATTGGAATCGTTGGACACAACGGTGCTGGCAAGACCACTCTTCTGCGCACAATATCCAATCAAGACCAAGATATTGGTGATATTAATTTCGCTCCAGCGCTTAGAATCGCATTTTTGACTCAAGTTCGCGATATTGAAGAAGACGCAACTTTAGAAGAAGAATTGAACCGAAGAGGCAGACAATTCAAAGAAATTGAAGATGAAATTACCGGCATTGAAACTTCAATGGCTGACCCAACATTCTATGATGGTGAATGGCAACAAGTGATGGATCGTTACCAAGAATTACAGAGTCTGATGGCTCGTTCTGGTGGTGGTGATGCAGCAGGTCACGCCAAACAAATCCTGAAGGCTTTGGATTTGTCACACCACCCATTGGATATCTCAATTTCACAACTCTCTGGAGGCGAGCGGGCGAAAGTTGCGTTGGCACGGCAACTTGTCGGACTTGGTGAGATTGATGTGTTTTTCTTGGACGAGCCCACCAATCACCTTGACTTGCAAACACTTGACTGGTTGGAAGATTTTTTGATGAAGTTCAAAGGTGCACTTTTGATTGTCAGTCACGACCGATATTTCCTTGACCGTGTGTGCAATAATATTGTTGAAGTTCACAGCATGTCACTACATAGATATCCGGGGAATTATTCGGCTTATATGAAACAAAAAGAATTGTTCTTGCAAACACTTGATGAACGAATTGAGAAAGTTAGCAAGGAGATTAAACGCCTTACTGGTGCCTTAAAATCAATGAAAAGGGCAAATAAATTCGACAAATCAATTTCCCAAAAACACTTCATGATTATGCGTTCCCAAAGAGAGTTGAAATGGTTACGCTCAATCAAACCAAGACAGCGCAAAGCGTTACGATTCAACCTCTCTTCAACTCAAAAAAGCAGTTTGGATGTATTGGATTTTCGTAAAGCAAGCCTCACTTTTGAAGGGCTTAATAGACCTATCTTAGATGCTGTAACGGTTGGTGTTTGCCGTGGCCAAAAAGTTGGTGTTGTCGGTCCTAATGGCGCTGGAAAAACAACATTGTTGCGCCTCATCATGGGTGAATTAAAACTCGATTCTGGAGAATTAGAAGTTCTGCCAGGTGTGCAAACTGGTTACTTCCATCAAGACCACAGGAACATCGATTTCACACTCACACCTGAACAACAAATTCAGAAAATGAAACCAAAAATGCCGTATGGTGACTTGCGCGCACTGCTAGGCCAGTTTCAGTTCAGTCCAGGAATGGTCAAGACGCAAATGAGTAAACTAAGTGGTGGGGAAAGAGCGAGGGTTGCGATGCTCAAACTCCTCTTAGAAGAGAATAATCTTTTACTTCTCGATGAACCTACAAATCACCTTGATACTGATGCCGCTGATGCTGTTGAAGAAGCGTTGAAGGAATATGATGGGGCGATAATTTCAGTTAGTCACGATCGTTGGTTTTTGGACCAAGTTTGTGACACTATTTGGGAATTGAAAGGTGATGGAAGTCTCAAAATTTGGCCTGGGAATTATTCAGAATATATCAGGCGTAGTCAACAATAGTTGATGCTTTTGCAACACCATCAAACAAGATGGAAATGACAAAAGCCCAAGACGTGACCCGTTTTCCTAATGACTGAAGAAACGCGATGCCCATGGTCTACCAAAGACCCGCTATACATCGCTTACCACGATGAAGAATGGGGGCGACCAAACCACGATGGGCGTAGGTTATTTGAGAAAATTGTTCTAGAAGGTGCACAATCTGGACTTTCATGGATAACTATCCTCAGAAAGCGAGATAATTATCGTAATGCATTTGCCGGCTTTGACCCAGCCAAGGTTGCCGCATTTGATGACGATGATGTGGAGCGGCTGATGAATGATGCAGGAATTGTTCGTAATCAAGCAAAGATTCGCTCTGCCATTAATAATGCCAACACATTCGTTGAACATTTTGGAAATGATGAAGATGCTTTCAGCGCCTTTTTATGGGCTTTTGTTGATGGAAAACCCATCGTTAATCAGCGTAAAACCATGGATGACATTACGGCTGTCACAGATATTAGCACCGACATGAGTAAGGCACTCAAGAAATTAGGGTTCAGTTTTATCGGACCGACTACTTGCTATGCGATGATGCAAGCTGCAGGCATGGTTGATGACCATCTTGTGACCTGTTTTTGCCACACTTCTAATCGTTCATAGGACTTCGAGTAAAAATTCCAAGGCGTCTGTCATTGAATGTTTTCGAGCATCGGCATTACCACCAACATGAGCTCCCACATTCTTTGCTGCATCAAAGGCGGCTTTACGCTGAAGTGGTTCGTTGAGAGGAATCCTGATTCCTGCCTCTATCTCACCCCACATTTCTCCATCAGCATCAATTTGAACTGTTCTTTCGTCCAATTTTATTGCGTGAGGTAACCAGTTCATTTCTTCTAGTGAATCAAAAGCATGGTGTGAATTTGGATATACTTCTAGCCTCATGTCTGCATCACTTTCCTTTGTCGCATCCATTAATCCGTGCACAAGTACTAGTGGAGTATAATCATCATCTTCTCCGTGTAAAATCTGAATTGGTACACTTTCCCATCGTTGATCTTCGGGGCGCATGTGGGCTGCTGGGTAAAGAGGTAAATGGGCAGAAAACCTCTCACCATTAGGTGCTAAGACCTCAGCGATAGGTGACCATGCAGAATAAAGAGCCGCTGTGCCGCCTAGACTCCAACCAGAAATTGCAATTCTATTGGAGTCAATCAACGGGTGTGTGTTGAGCAACTTGAGCGCTTCAAAGGCATCACTTAGCATCATTGCGTGTGTTACCATCATCTGGCTTTCAACGGTGCTAACCACATTTCGTGAATCTGAACTATGGATGCGAAATACTGCAAATCCAGCCTCTAACCAATTAGCCATGTGAGTATGTTGATGCTCAATCCAACCACGACTACCATGACAACTAACCACACATGGAAAGGGAGTTTCACTTGTTTCATTGGGTAACATCAAGTTCCCGAACACAGGGTGTTGAGGAGTTGATTCCATCTTGCAAAGAATGTGATGCATCTCAAATGGGCTAGCAGAGAGATAAGTGATTTGGCCACTGCGGCCATCGGCGAGATTTGTGGCTATATCCATGCTACTCAGCACCAGATGACCGGCACTCATCTATGGGGTTTCGGGTAAAAATTTTAAAATGATAGTTAAACTATTTATCTCACCAGTACCATACATCGCTACCTTGTGGATGCTCACTCGTATACATCATCATCCGCACCCTCATCAAATTCGGGTTCCCTCAATCTCCTCACAATGAATAATACGATTATGGATGTGATAAGTAATCCAGCGACGATTATCCATTTCTGCGGTGTATCTGCTATATCTCTCGCATCATGGTAATCTTGAGTTGATTGTTGGTTAAAATAAGGGCAACCTCTGCCAAATTCCTCTGTGTTTATGTTGTTACTGTTCCAGTATTCCCAGACCACGCAATCTTCGGGATAAGGGGCATACATGTTTGCACAGCCGTTTGCTTCCACGTTGTAGACGCGTTCATCTGAATCATTTGGTGTGTTATCACATAGGTCTGTGACATCTGGGTATCCGTCACCATCAGAATCTTCAACTTCATCTTCGACTTCAACTGTTCCAGATAACTGTGTTTCAGAGCAACCTTCCGTATCAACCGTCTCGCCTTGTGGTGTATTGGTGCAATTGTCTTGAGAGTCAACCACCCCGTCTGCATCACTATCAATTTCAGGCTCGGGTTCAGTCTCGGCAATATGCCCCCAAAGCCAGACCATGTTACTCTCATGCTTGCCCGTGTCTTCACCGATTAGAAGCCGTCCGTCGTCCAAAACAACGAGGTTGTCCGGACCAGCGAGGTTGTCCATATCACACTCGTATGTGGCTGAAGATGTGTAAGGGCCACCAGATATCACTGGTTCAATCCTATTCACATCCCATCCATTATCTAAAGTCATCCGGTAGACTATTCCACAACGATTCTGTGTGACATCAATATCACCCTGTCCATCACTCATATCGTAACCAACATCAGACATCGCTAGATAGAGATAATCAGGTGCGTTTGAATTGAATGCAACCCCTTCCATCTTGTTCCATTCATCGCTAGCCCCAAGTGCAGCAGCTGCCTTACGAGATTCGAGGAACGCTACCCTATCGTCAGCCGCAGACCCAATCACACCATCGCCATTCAGATCCTCGTTCAGGCGACCTTCTGCCCAATCCATGATCTCTTCATCAGTGATGTAGGAATTCTGTCCAGAAATGAAGTCCGATGTAGTTATGCCATCATATTCATCAATCCATATTTGAATATCTGAATTTGATGATGAGGCCATTTCAATCCACCCCACATCAAATCCGGTGGTGGCCGAATCGCTGCTATCGTCTTGACTGACTTTAGCAGCATAGAGTGTTCCTGAACTGAGGTCTCCCGCAGTGTCAGCGACGAATTTGAACAATACAGTGTCATAGCCATCGTCAGAGAGGTAAACGGTTCTCTCATCAGGCATCACCTGTGCATTTTCATGTGAAAATCTGCCCATCGCGAAGTGCTTGATGAAGTCAGGTTCAGTGGTGGTTGAATTCTCAATCTCCATTATGTAACCATAATTGTAGGGGTTAGGGTAGTAGCCGAGATAATCCTCTAACTCTGCTTGGTCAGAGTGATAATTGTAACTCTCGTCATTCCATTCTTGAGTATCGGAGAAGTAGAGTTCCTCGGATAGGAGGGGCGCCCCCCAAGGGCTCATACTGCCGAAGCAGAAAACCCAACCACCGTTGACACTGCTGAGGTCCAGCATCATGCCGCCCAACACCTCCCATTCACCAGATGTTATGTTCCATTCAATTTCCAATTGGCTAATTCCTGCGGGTCGGTCTTCCCAAGCAGTGTAGAGATATCCTCGGCTGCCATCATCGTTCAGAGGTACGAAGGCATTGTAGTCCGGTTTTTCGCTAGTGAACATACGATTTCCATCGTCATCGGCGTAGATTCCCCCCGCGACTCCACCCTCAGAAAAGACGTCACTATCTTGCCGAAGAACCTGATAATATCCGTAAGAAGTTCGAATACCATGCCAGGTATCTGATTCGCTACTGGACGATGCTAATTCTGGAATAGAACTTGGAAGGTTATTCCAATCGATTCCATTGATGACTCCGATTGTTGCTCTGTAGTTGTCATTATCAGGGTGCATCGCGTTTACGAAGAAATTGCCATTCGCGTCGATGTGCATGCCAGTGACCTCAGCATTGGGTGGAAACATCATGATACGAGTCATCAATTCAGGTGTTGTCCCTTCGTTGCTTTCGGATATTGCAGGAGGAGAAATAAGGACGACGAGCAGCAAAATGATTGACAGAATAACTGGGACTGGCTTGTTTCGCATGAACTGCACATTGTATGGTCAACGAAAAACATTACCCATAGGGTGTTGTGTGGGTAGCCTCTATTTCGGCCCACTGAAAGCCCACGCGACAGGGCAAATCCGTTTCAATGAGTATTTGAATAGACCCATTCAATTATTTGCTGTCGCGTTGTATATCATAACCGGTGGCATTGGTCGATCACTTGCACCAGTAGTAACCTCAGAAATCGTGGTGACGTGTTCACAACCTTCAGTAATTACCCCAAAGACTGTGTGTTCACCGTCTAGGTGTGATGGATTACTATCATCTGGGACGATGAAGAACTGACTTCCACCTGTATTTGGATTGCTTGTTTTTGCCATTGATATTACACATGAATTGTGTGGGAGTCCATTATCTGCTTCATCGGGTATTGTCCAGCTACTTTGATTGCAAGCGCTCTGATTGTTGGCACTTTGCCCGTTACAGTAACCATACCAATCTGCAGCATATCCACCAGTCCCATCATGATTTTCAAAATCGCCACCTTGAATCATGAAATTGTCAATGATTCGATGAAAGTGTGTCATGTTGTAATTTCCTGCAATCACATGTTTTCGCATGTTATCTGTATGAATGGGTGCTGCTGCATGATTCAACATTATTTTAATTGTATAATTTGCTGTTGCATTTTCAAGATTTTCTCCATGGAAAATATTCAGTGTAATATTACTGTATGTACCATTGAAGGCCACATCATCAACGACATCATCTTCATCGGTACCATTTTCTCCTTCCTCCAAACACCCAGGTAGAAGTACAATTAAAATAATCAATAGTGCTCTAATTTTCATGCTATCACACTTGGCCAATCCCTGTCAAGTAATGAATGATTCCACCGACATTGAAAGGGGGCCCTTATGAAACGTATACGTTTCAATGAGTAGGTAATGAAAGGGCCCACTGAATCCCCTTTGTATTAGAAAATAAAATGCAAAGGGGTTTCGGAAAAACCCATAGCATACATTGATTTTAGTTAT
>LWDU01000381.1_pt1 | contig 11291 bp, 7 predicted proteins | sample 727161 | NCBI WGS metagenome assembly LWDU01 (sample SAMN04566230, study PRJNA314399) | hydrothermal vent metagenome | isolation source: deep sea hydrothermal plume seawater | place: Mexico: Gulf of California, Guaymas Basin | collected 2004-07-11 | reverse complement strand
GATAACCGAGATCATCGGCCATGATCAGGATAAGGTTGGGTTTTGAACTCTGGGCTTGGAGAGGTCCCCACGCCAAACTCCACACGAGTAACAGGAAAGCAATTCGCTTTCTTACTTGTCCGCGCGGAAGTGGGGGGCGTTCTTTTTCGGGAGCCATTGTTTTAATTTGGCCTTGGTGGTGGCGTGGGCGGGGTCGTTGGCCAGATTGTGCCACTGGTGGGGGTCCTTGGCCACCTCATAGAGTTCTTCGCCGCCTTTACCATAGTGGATGTAGTGAAAGTGCTCCGAACGAACGGCATGATTGGGGCCGTGCCAGTGGGGCGAGTGGGTGATGAGGGCAGGATACGGCCACGCAGCTTTTGGGTTGCGTACCAAGGGGGCAATACTGCGGCCATCGATCCTGGGGTTCTTGGGTAGACCACACAGTTCAATGAGTGTGGGATAGAGATCGAGTAAGCTCACGGGGCGCTTGCAGGTTTTTGCTTTGGTGTTGCCGCCCAGTTTTTCTGGTACATGAATGATGAGTGGGGTGCGCGTGGTTTGTTCCCAGAGGGCCGACTTGGCAAATTTCTTTTCACCCACGTCATAGCCGTGGTCTCCCCACAGGACCACAATCGTATTATCTCTATGCGGGCTTTTCTTCAGGGCCTCCAGCACATGACCCACACAGGCATCAGCAAAGGAATCGGCGGCCAGGCAGGCCTGCACTGCTTCCTTCCATTTGCCGCTTTTGCGGATGTGCTTGATGTGACGTTCGCCCATGCGTTTGCCAGTGGCGGGGATGTCCTCAACGTCATCTGCTTTGTACGGGGGAAGCTCGATGTCTTCGAGTGGATGCAAATCGAAAAACTTCTTCGGGGCATACCAGGGAAGATGCGGCAGGTAGATGCCGCAACCGAGGAAAAAAGGTTTGTCGTGATCTCGTTGCAAGAACTCGGCAGCGCCATCCGCGGTTTTCCAATCGGGATTAGCCTCGATGGGATGATCGGTCGGTCCCCAGTCGATGAGGCGGGCGAGGATCGGATTTGATTCGAACTTGGGGCGTAGTCCGTGCTTGTAGCGGTCGCGCTTGGGGGGAGGGACGGCGCCTGTGCGTGTGGAATAGACATGATCCCACGCACCTGCATCGGAGAATTTGCCATGCGCCTGATGGTAAAGTTTGCCGCCGCCCCAGGCGAGGTAACCATGTTGGCGGAAGTATTGCGGCAGCGTCACCCAATCCTTGTATTGCGGCAGATCCCGAAACCAATTCAGGTTGCCATAGATGCCGGTATTAGACGGACGCAGACCGGTCATGATTGCGGTGCGCGAAGGACTGCACAAGGGGGCGGCACAGTAGGCCTGTTCAAAAAGGATGCCGCGCTTGGCCAGTGCATCGATATTCGGCGTCTTGGCCTGCGGATGACCACCGAGACACCCGACCCAGTCATTGAGATCATCAACCGCGATGAACAGCACATTCGGCTGCTTTGCCGCAAGGGTATCAATGGCCGAGAGCGCGAGCAGGCCGACGCATAACGCCACGTTGTTGAGAGAGCGAGCGGTCACATTTATTTCCTGCTGAAGTTATCTATCAGCGTTTTTGTTTCGCGGCGTGCTCGCGCAGGAGTTTGGCAAGTTGCGGGCGTAGTTTTTGGATTTGCTCTATGTCCAACTTGTGAGTGGTGCTCTGATTGAGTCGGCGATACAAGCCGGCGAGGCCATCGGACCATGCGCCGCTTACTGTATCAATTGCCGTTTCGCGCCGGCCGTTGCGTTGAGTGACACTTGCACCTTTCGCGAGGAGCAGTTGCACTATCTCTGTGCGGCCCATGAAGGCGGCCACATGCAGGGGTGTATTGCCATCTTCGTTAGTGGCATTGACCTTTCCGCCTTTTTCGAGCAGTAGTCGCATTACATCCAATTGGCCGTGGAACGCCGCCGTGCTGAGAGCGGTGTTCCCTACTTCTACTGGTTGATTCGGGTTGGCACCCGCAGCGAGCGTCTCCTGTACGACGGCGCGGTCACCGATCCGCACGGCGGTTCCCAGGGCCTCCTGTAGGCCGGTATCGGCGGTGACATGGAAAATGAAATCGTTACTGAATAGGCCGCCAGGGTTTTGCACCTGCAGGAAATGCATGCCAATGGGCGGTAATTGTATGAGGGTAATTTCGAGTCGGTCTTTTTCTCCTATCTTCATGGATCCCTCGACCTTATGGCCATCGACAAGAATTTGGGCACCTTCGCGGATGTGTCGTCCGCTGATAGTCATGGTTTTGTTATCACCGGCGAGCTTCGGGAATTTTTGTCGGCCGCGCTGGGAGTGGATTGGGCCAAGGGTCCAGAGCGCAGGTTGTGGATGATCATAATCGGCGTTTTCACCATGGCGACCGGTGAAGGTGCCGATGAATTTCCCCTCGACCGCAAGCGCTGCCAACTGTTTGCGGGTGAATGATTTGCGGTCCCCATCGGTTTGAATGTAGGCACCATTGAATTGGAATGTCACGGGCGTTGCCTTTGTGTTTGCGATGAACGCGCCTTCCACTTGCAGCACGACGCCGCCTTCGGTGGCGGAGGCTTCCAAGGCATCGAGCAAGTCACTGGTCAATTTTTCATTGGCGGTGGATTTGTTCAGTGTGACTTGTCGCGCAAACGAGCCGGAAAAACCGGTGCTACCTTCCAGCACCATGTCCCAAACCGGATCGAAGGCCCGTCGTCCACCCCATGTGAACTGCCAAACACTTCGCTCGGGAATGCCTTGTTCCGCCACTCGTCGATAGAAGGGGAAATCGATGATGTTCAACCTTCCTTGGGGGAGGATAAGGAAACGGTCGTAGGCGCCTCGCCAAGTGGGCGCGTCCATGCCTGAACCCGGTGTGTTGCTGCTGACCCAGAAGGGCATTCTGTGGCAATTGCCGCAAAGGTTTGCGCCAGGTGTTCCCCCGACGTCGCCCTTGATATGAAACAACTCGAAGCCTTCCTGTGCACGTTCGGATAACTCGTTATCAAATGCGCGGCGTTGCGCGGGAGGATAAGGGACGTTGAGTAAAAACTTTGCCATATCGTCACGTTCAGCTGCTGACAACGCGCCAATTTTGCCTTCATCGTTGACGGTCTTGTCGCCCTCCAAATGCATGGTCGCAGCCAAGCCGCCGTCAATCACATGGCGGGTGGTGCTTTCAGGTACATCAACATGGCTGTTGGGAGGTACGCGGCGACGAATATTGGCGGAGTTGATCCCGCCATACGGGTCGCCCGGAATGCCGTCCCAATGGAAAGGGGCGGTATCGCGCAGGCCACGCACGGGCATGGTGGACCGGGGCATGATCTGGTTGCCTCCTGTGACGATGGGAGTTTTCAGGACCCATAGCAGTTGGTCCGTGTGACCATCGGGGTGACAACTGGCACAGGAAAAGGTGCGCGTGCTGGAAGCGTCGGCGTCATTGAACCATGTGCGTCCGAGCTTGACCTGCCGATGCGTGGGATCGTGCAGGGGGATGAACCCGGCAACCTGAGGGCTGGCTGGATCGGACACGTCGACCACTGAGACGCTATTGGCCACCGCATTGAGAACCCAAGCCTGTGACGCCTTGCCTCCTTCCACATTTTCCAGGGCGATTCCCCGTGGCACAGCTCCCACAGCTATACGTCCTAGCACCGCACCGCTTGCTGCGTCGACGGTGAAGAGCTTGTCTGAACCAGCCGCCGACACAAACAACGTCAAGTCGTCATCGCTAATTTGAATCGCAAACGGCGTCGCCAGTGCCTTGCCCTTCTCCGGATGTTTCGGCGGCAGTGGTTCGAGTTCGATGAACTTTGGTTTTTCGGCTTTACCACCTTTGAATCCGACTACTGTGATCTGGTTCAGAAAGGCGCGATTCTGCATTTCCGCCAAGCTATGTTTCTTTGTGCCGGCACGACCGTTGACGTCGTTGCGTGCGTCGGTCTGAGCGACAAAGACACGGCCTTTGGAGTCGACCGCGAGGCCGTAAAGTAAAGTGCCGAGGGTATCGACGACTTCGATGAGTTTGTCAGTCTTCGTATCAAAAATATACAAGTCACGGTCCGGAACCCGGGGATGCTTGACGATGTCGGTTTTGTGGCCGAGCGACAGGACGTTGTTGTTAGCGATGGAATGTTCGTGGGCGTTGAACGTGACCAATTTGCCGTCGATTTTATAACCGCCTGAAAGCTGTGTCTTGTTGTTGGACTCGAAGGGAATCACGTACAACCGATCGCCACGAACGACAATGGCGCGCGGATCCTGCGCGGTGATGGCGAGGCGCTTGGTGATCTTGCGCGTAGCCACGTTGACGACGGCGATTTTGTTTTCCGACGACAGCGCGACGTACGCCTTCTCGTTGCTGGCGAAGGCAATGCCCACCGGCTCGTCAAAACGCGTCGCTTTGGTTTGGGGATTGAAGTCCTGCACGGTGGCGATGACGTGCAAGTGCGTTGGGCTCGCGGGGTCGGTATCGATGACGCTGACCGAATCGGAAACGTGATTTGCCACCCAAACCTCCTTGCCATCCGGCCGCACCGCGAGGCTCACTGGATCGATGCCCACATCAATGCGGGCAATAATTTTCCGCGACTTGGCGTCGATCACGTCTACTGTATCCGAAGGTGTGTTCACGACAAACACGCGGCCGCCTTGCAGCGCAATCGGCTTGGCGTGCGGGCTCATGAACGATGGATGCCCAATCTTGGCCGCCGGACTAGAGGCGGCTTTCCCCTCGGCTTGTTGCGGGGCTTTGGTGTCGCGCTTTGGTTTTTCCGGGGCCTGATTGAAGCTATAGACCAGATAAGCCATGTAGCCCATCAGGATTACAAACAGATGGCGTTTATTAATAGTGTTGACGATTCGAGTGATCATTTTTGTTGTTGGTTAATGGTTCCGGGTTGGTAAGTGAAAGTGACATCTTTCAGGCCGTTGGCGTCCACTGTGATTTTCTGTTTCTGCTCGCCGAAGGCCTCGTGCCAAATGGCGAGCGTGTACTCGCCGGGGGGGAGCTTCTTGATATTAAAATGGCCATGCCTGTCGGTGACCGCGAAGAAGGGGTGATCCATCACAAAGAGGTAGGCGCGCATCCACGGATGAAAATCGCAGCGCAGCTCTATCGGGCCTTCCTTGTCCTTAAACACCTTCTTGCGATCGGGAGTTCCGGCGGGCTGGCCGATATTAAAGGGCCGGTTTTCCGAGGACAGGGAGCGCACATTATGAATCACCGGATCGCTGTTGCGCATGAAGACTTCCTGTCCGATCAGGATGCCCTGTACGCGGGGACGAAACATGGACTTCTTTTGGTTTACCTGGGCTCCTTTCTTGGGTGCCGGGAAGGATTTACCCGTGGGGAGGCCCTTCTTCACGTACACAAACACGTTTTGCACCTCGCCCTTGGTGCTGACGAGTTTCACTTCGCTTAAAGGATGTTTGTCGTAGAGCTTCCGGCTCTCAGGCGTAAGCGCAATGGGGGTACGCTTGGGGCGCGGGCCGTCGAGCTTGATGATGCCGGAGATATCCGCAGCCATGGCGGCGGCGGCAGAAATGAAAAGCAATGTTAGTGTACGCATGGTTATTTCTCGTTCTTGGCCACATACTCCATGATGCGCACGAAGTGTTGGCCGGCGTTGGGTATATCCGTATCGGCCTTGCGTTTCTCCTGCCACAGGATGTGGATACGGTGTTTCTGTTTTTCGGTGAGTTTCTTGTACACGGCGTCGACGTAGGGCTGATGCTTGCCGTTGAGGTAAGCCTGCGGCAGCTTGGTTTTGTCAATTTTCAGCAAGAGCTTGGCGTTGGGGCCGGTGTAGTTGACTTTGCGCGGCTGCTCGTAGGTGAGCTTGCTGCGATCAGGCAGGTAACCCTTGATCTTCACGCCGCCCGTGTCGCTTAGGTCCAGGGGTTCCAATTTAATAATCGCTCCAAAGCCGGTTTCCATGTGGCGCGAGGGGCCGCTGGTGCTGGTCCACACATTGCCATCGGCATCAAATTCTATCTCACGCGTATAACTCACCCGGTTGGGCAGTCGGTAGGTAACCAGATATTCTGTTTCAGGATTAAACCTTAGAAGTGAGTCATTATGTGTGCCACAGATCCACACGTGGCCGTTGGGAGCTACGTTCAGCGCGTAGGGGATTTGATTTTCCTTGTTGGGTAAATCATAAACCGTCCACTGCTCGGTCTTGGGATGAAACTTCGCGAACACGCCCGAGGCGAATCCCGGCACCCAGATCATGCCATCAGGCGCCACGTGCAGTCGGCGCGGTCCGCGGAAGGGCGGGTTCCATTCCTTGATGTCGCCATCGGGCGCATTCGGGTCAATGCGGCCAATTCGGTTGCCATTGAGTTTGCTGTACCAGATCATTCCGTCCACTGGAGAGAAGTCCAGGCCATAGGGGGTTATGCCACGGCTTTCGCCCTTGCCTGCGGCTATGGCCTGATTGGCGCTCAGTAGATGGTATTCCTTTACCTTCTTGGTTTTCGGGTGGAGTGAGAACACAGAGTTGCGGCCCGCGTCGGTGTACCATACCAGGCCTTCAGGATCCTGCGGGTTCACGCGAAGCGTGTGTGGGTATCCACCTCTCCGCGCAGGCGCCTCGGCACTGCTGTAAATCTCAAACTCTTTCTTGTGGATGTCGTACTTTGCCATTTGGCCTGAGGCACACATCGTAACCCACATATGACCATCGTTGTCCGGCTCAATGGAATGCGGTCCGTGAGAGCCGCGCGGGAATTTCTTGTAAACCTGTTTATCGGTCTTGGTGTCTACGGTCACCATGTATCCTTTGGTGATATTTACTGCGTAGGCGAGTCCGTTGGGTCCAAGCTCAAGATCGTGGTAGGTGGACTCATAGCGTTTGCCCAGTTCCCACCAGGTAATTTTGGCCCTGGAGGCTGAACCATGAGGAGCAGCCGGCGGCGCAAATTTCGGCCAGCTATCCACCGCATCATCCTTATAGGTATCAATGATGCGTTTAATAATTGTCTTTTTGGAGTGCTTGTAGAGTCCCCCGAAACCATCCATTTTCGTGATCATTGTTTCCCAATCCACCGGCTTTTCCGGGGTGCGAAACGGCACCGTTCCAATCTGATGACAGTAAGTGCAGAACATTTTGAAGTTCAACTTGTCGCGGGTGTTGTCAAACTTCAGCATGCTGAAAGAGCTGTCGGCTGGACGTTGCTTTTCGAGTTTCCAGCCGGTCGCCGGAGTCATTTTAATGATCACCGACTTGGCACCGGCGGCAATATCCTCCAGCCACACGTCATTTAGGCCTATCAAACGTGCGCGCACCTTGTGCTCCTTGTCCCGCAGACCGCCGATGGTGAACGAGCCGTCAAGTGCGGTGAATACGCCAGTGCTTCGCCGGTTCTCAATGTCCTGTGCGGAGACAAACACACCACCCAAGCCCTTACCGTTTTCACTGGTAACCTTGCCGCTGATGTTTTTCGCCTCGGCGAATATCGCGGAGGCACCGATTGCCAACGCAAATATGATTTTCAAGAAGGGTTTTGTTTTCATATCGATTATTAATGGAGTTATTCGATGTCGCCAGAAGTGTCTAGGATTTTGATATTCAAAATGTAGTTCCGGAAATCCTTGTCGCTCACATCATTGAGCTGTTTCAGGAAAGCCTCGAGATGCGTAAGGTCTTTTTGGTTAAGATGCATTTTTCTGTACTCGGCATCTACGCCCTTGGCCTTGCTGCCGGCGAGCTTAGCCTGTAGCACCTTGCGAAGGTCCACCTTGCGTTTGCCCATATTGCGGAGGGATGGTGTGGGCGATAGTTTTCCCTTACTGGTCACTATATGTCTCTTGAGGTCGGTGAATTTTTCAGGTGCATGGCAGGCTACGCAGTTGCCGTTACTCACCTTGGCGTCGGTGCTCAGGAATGTTTTGTAGCCGAGGTAAGCCTCACGGGTCATGCCTTGAGGTAGCTTGATGAGAACACGTCCTTCTTGGTTGGCTAGGCGGCTGAAGATGCGCCCGGCAAAATCCTGCGGCGATTCCCCCTTCTCGGCCTGCTCAGGAATCCGGTTCACATACGCAAACGCATCATAAACCGCCCGCTTGGTGGTCGATAAACGGTGAATCTTTGTCCTTTCCTCAATACTTTTCTTATCCGCGGCGAGGGAAGGTTGCAACAGCACAAGCAACCACACGGCCACGCCCGCGAAGGGCCATTGGCGCGCGCACTTGAATTTTGCAGTCTCAGTAACCCTCATCATGCGTCTCACCATAGAATATATGTCCATACAGGCGAAAAAGTTACAGTACCTTGGATTTCGCGGTTTCTCAACGTAGAATCCCGGCCGATTGCTCGGTGGAAAAGACCGGAAATAGGGTGCCCCGGAAAAAAGTGCGTAACTATTCTGGTTTTTGGACATATAATTTGCAGAGGGAAACCGGGGCCCAAGCCTCTCGAATTTGGGTTTGATAGCCACCGGTGCAGCACCTTGGGGTAGGTTAATTGGTTTGGTTTGTCTCTAGGTGCGCCCTCTTTTTGGCGGGAAATTAAGCCGCATGAGTCGATGGAACTATCTGACGAGTTTATTTTGGAACTGACGCAGGGGCAGCAGCGGTTGTTTGCTTATATTTTCCGCCGCATGGCCAATCGCGATCAGGCGATGGAGGTGTTGCAGCAGGTCAACCTCGTGCTGTGCCGCAAGGCGGACAAATACACGCTGGGCACCAATTTTAACGCGTGGGCCGCGACGGTGGCGCGCTACCAGATTTTATCGTATCGCGGATCGCAGAACAGGGACCGGCTGGTTTTCACCGACAAGGTGGTGGCCATCATCGATGAGCGGGAAGATGACAGCGACGAGCGGGACGGGCGACTGGCGCACTTGCACCAATGTTTCCAGGCACTGTCAGATGACAATCAGGCGTTCTTGAATTTACGATACCAAGGCGGGCTTTCCATGGAACAAATAGCCACGGAGGTCGGCAAAAAAGTGGTCACGGTTCGCGTGAAACTGCATCGGTTGCGGCGCAGTTTGCGGGACTGTGTACAGAATCGTTTACGGGAGGAACAAGCATGAGTGAAAAAAAACAAACTTGGCAGGACGAATTGGATACGCTGCTCAACCGGTTGGTCGATGAAGAGTTGGCGGCGGAAGACCAAGCGCGCCTGAATGAAATCCTGCACGAACAGCCGGAGGCGCGGGAGCAGTATCATCAATATCTGGATGTGCATGAGGGCCTGCAGGCTAATCTTGCGATGCCGGATTTCTCCTCGCTGGATGCGGTGCTGACACCGGAACCCGCGACGAATGTAATTGAGCCGGCCCCCACGGGCACCTTCTCCCGCGCGTTGCTGGCGATGGCGGCGTTGATTGTCATCGGCCTCTTCATCAACTTCCTAGTGCAGGAGCCCGCACAACCGCCCATTGCAAAGGTAAGAGGCCTCAGCGGTTCGCTGATATACACCGGCGACCGTGGCATTGTGCGCAAAGACCTCAAGGAGGGAGATTCTCTGGAAGGCGGCACCATTGAGGGGATGACGCCCGACGCGTGGTTTGAGTTGGAGTTTTCCGACGGTTCCACAATGATGATCTCCGGCAACTCCATGCTGACCTTCTCTGATGACGGCCAGAAGAAGCTTTGGCTCAAGGAAGGCGGCTTCTCTGCCAACGTGAACCCACAACCCAAGGGCAAGCCCATGCTCGTTTCGACCCGTACGGCTCTCTTTGAAGTCATGGGCACGCGCTTCAGCATAGATACCGAGCCGACGGCGGCCACACTTAGGGTCAGTGAAGGCCGCGTACGGGCAACCCGCCTGAGTGATAATCTTTCAGTGGAAGTGCCGGCCAAGCACCGCGTGGTGGCTTCTCAGGATCATGAACTGATTCCAGAGCCCCTGCCTGATTCGATATTCATTTGGGAAAGTCGACTCGAGAGAGGTGCAAAAGGGGGTAACGGGGACTGGATTCCAGCCCAAGGCGGTGAACCGGCTCATCTTAAAGCCATACCTTACACTCTTGACGCCAAGATAGATACGAAGCAGAGAACAATCTACACTATTTCAACGAGAGTTTCGCAGAAAGACAGTCCGCCGGTGATTCTAAAACCGGGCTCGAGGATTCGTGTGCAGGGTAAAATGGATACGCCTCACGCAATCTGGTTTGGCGTGACACTGCGCAGCCCTGATGGCGATTTTGCTGGACACTTCCAGATTATTGTGCCGGCTGATCGGTTTCAGCCCGGGGAGACTTTTGATGTTACTCTGAACCCGGAAGAATATCACTTGGATCCATCATTAAAGAAATGGGCTGCGGATTTGGCAAAAAATCCCTTCGACCTCAAGGTTGGAGAAATCTGGTGCCACTCCCTTTGGGACTCAGTTGGCCTGCAGGTCAATAAAATGGAAATCCTTGCGCCTGAAGAGTCGAACGAATAACTATCTCAATGGCGAGAAATCCAATGGCTTGAGATACAGCCGTTCAGGTTTCTTTGTTAGCAGCTTGCCTTCACGCTGCGAATCGCGCGCAACCTTTTGCCAATCGGAATCCTGACTGAAAGCCTGCCAGTTTTTGTCCGCCTTTTCACGGCTCTCGTGATGAATCAAGTAGATCAACGTGTTCTCTGATTCAGGTCGGTCATAGGGCGTCCAGTAGCCGATATTACCCATGCCGTGCTTCGTGAAAATTCTTGTGGTGTGGTTGGCGAATCGTGCGTTGAGTGCATTTAGTTTTTTTTCAGCAGCCGTGTAGGTGCGTAACTCATAAATTCCACCGACCTTGGTGCTGAGAGTGGGAACTTTTGCCGAATAATCATTAGCCGTCATGAAAATGCTCGTGGGGCGTTCGCTGAGCAGGCGTTGGAATTCCGGCTGCTCAAGCACGCCGCGCTTCCATTCCGGGTCATGGGTAAAGGCATTCCAGTTTTGGTAGGCGGCGTATCGTGATGGGTGCTTGAGAATGTAAACGAACCGCCGCCGTTCCTTGGCCGTGCCGTCGGTGGGCAGCCAGTAGGCGATGGGCTCCATGCGGTGTTTCTTGAACAGACGATCCGTGTGGTTCTGGAAACGCTTGATGAGGTGGCCCAGCCGGTCCTCGGCCGCGGCGTAGATGCGCAGTTCGTACACGGGGCCGGCGTCCACACGCGGCATGCGCGGGGAACGATCGGGCAGGGTGGGCGCGGGCTCGCCTTTTTCCACGCCCAAGGCTACGGAAAGTGGCGCGCGGAAAATCCACGCAAGGTTGTCCGAAATCTTGTTGCTCGAGTCATGGCCACCGATGAAGATTTCCTTGGGATCAAACGGCGACCGGCAAAAGGTGCGCGGCGAAACGAGCAGCGTCTTGCCGG
>LWDU01039650.1_pt1 | contig 11293 bp, 8 predicted proteins | sample 727161 | NCBI WGS metagenome assembly LWDU01 (sample SAMN04566230, study PRJNA314399) | hydrothermal vent metagenome | isolation source: deep sea hydrothermal plume seawater | place: Mexico: Gulf of California, Guaymas Basin | collected 2004-07-11 | reverse complement strand
GATCGAACTGGTGACCGGTCGGATCGCCCCGGTCGCCAATCCCGCCAACACCATCAGCGCACCCAACATTAGCACCGATATCGATAGCCCTTGCAAGGCGAGTAGAACTGCCGTCGACATCAAACCGCCCAGCAACGTCTGCCGGGCGCCGAAATACTCACTCCAGCGACCAAAGACCACCGAGGACACTGCGCCGACCAGCCCCATCAACGAAAAAACCAAACCCGCCAACGTGAGAATATCTTCCTCGCCGGCCAACTGCTGTAGAAAAAGAGGCACCACCGGCATGATGACACCAAAGGCGAATTGCACTAACATCATGCAAGTCAACATGATTAGAAAAGCCCGCATGCGGAAAAGCCGCATTGCCCCCTGATAGAAAGACTCGCGCTCCCCACCATTGATCCCCGACCGGTCTTCAGGCTGAAAATCCTCGTGTACCCATAATTTCACCGCCACCCCGGCCAACAACACCAATACTCCTGAAACCAGAAAGCAATTATAGTAACCAAAGTGTTCAATAAAGGGGCCGCCAAGCAAGGGCCCGAGCGAAGACCCCAGCATAAAGGTCCCCTGCATCAAACCCAGGGCATAACCCAAGTGCTGTTTCGGAGTGGTCGTCGATACCAGCGTTATACAGGCGGTTACCGTGCCGGCCAAGGCTCCTTGTAACGCGCGAGCGACTAGGATTTGTTCGACCGTCACGGCATAGGCCATAAAGATCACGGTAATGCCCCCGCCGAGCATCGAACGCACTACCATCGCCTTGCGGCCAAAACGGTCGGCCATCGTACCCCATATCGGCGACGAGATAGCCATCGTTATACCGCCGGCCGTACCCATATACCCCGCCCAGACAAGTGCCTCGGCTAGGTCCGCTACATTAAATTCCTGGATATAATATGGGAGAAAAGGCTGCACGGCCTGAAAGCCCATAATCGCAAAGAGCTCAGCAGCCAGCAAGATATAGAAATTGCGACGCCAGGGTCGTTCCATACCCGCTAAAGAACGGCTAAATAGACCATTCCGGCCAGTTTCCCAAAAGCAATGACCCGCCCCACAAACACGGGACGGGTCATTTTAGGCTTGTATAGAAATGCGCGAGAAAACCCCGATTTTCTAAAAAAGGACTTTTCGTTTGGTTCAATCGGTCAAAATAGTCCGCGATGCATATTTGCCAAGCCCCATCAATCCGCCCTAGCGGCGAGCCATTCGACAACGGCTTGCCGCCTAGCATCCGGCGTATCTAGATCTTTCGACAAACGCTGCAGTTCCCAAGCGATAGGATGGGTTAGCACTTCCCCGACCTGCAAGTAGACCCACGGGCTAAGCAGTTCCAACTCAGTATAATCCGCACAGGTATAGACCTCCGCGCTCAGGCCGCCGTCCGGATAGCGCCTCGTCGCGTCTCGGCGAAAAAACTCGACCATCGCCACATCGCCAACAATACCGGCGAGCCAGCGGTCAGAATCGGCCCCAGTCTTCTGCGCGTCCACCGGATCGGGCACGAAGATACCGATATCGCCTTTGATGGTGAAATTGCGCATAGCCGCGCTCTCCGCAAAACCAAATGGAAAGTAGCGCATATCAAAATGGCTATGCGGATTGAGCGGGTAAAAGGTCTGCTCTGGCGGACGAATCTGGGTAACGTTCCAGATCGTATATCGCAGCGGCTCAATATCCGCGTTGGCCGCTGCGGCGACCTTCTCGACATGTTGCACGATATCGACGCGGGTCCCCTCGGCCGCCATGCGAATCTCGCGCACGCTACGGGCCCCGTTATACTCGCTGACCGGACCGGTGATCACCACACCGTCCGCCAGTAATCTAGCTTCGTGTACTGCTCCATCAAAGGCGTGATCTGGCGGCCAGGAATGACCATTTATCTTTTCGAATTCGCTCTGCTCATTCGGCCAGACCTTGTCGCCGCCAAAATTCGTCCAGGCGAAGTTGCCCTCTTCGTCGATATTCGGCATCCCCTTGGGCAAAACCTTGCCGTGAAACTGCGGATCAGACCAGAGAATATTATCGCCGTCTAGATAACCATAATGCATGATGCGACCGATCGCCGGCACGACGATTAGCTTCACCTCACCATTGTTAATTTCAATCGCGTCTTTCCAGCCCAGGTAGTCGACCTTGCCGACCTTAACACCAGCAATCGCGGGTAGCGCCATCAAACATAGCAACAAACAGCTTTTTAATAATTGCATTATATGGCCCCTATCTGAGTGCCGAAACGCCGCCGCCCTTGACCGCGCGAGCAACTTCCTTCTCGACATCGGCTCGGGTGACCATGGTAGTATCACCAATGCAATCCTGGACCATAATACCGTGCGCCGCGCCCCACTGCACTGCGTCGTCAGCGCCAAGACCTTCCATCAATGCCGCAGCCACGCCCGAGGCAAAAGAATCGCCGCCACCAGTGCGGTCGGCAATCTCGATATTCTCGCGTACCGCCGCCTGGTGAATCACGCCTTCTTCGACATCAAAGAGCACCGCACCCCAGTTGATGCGATCCGCTGTCAAGGCACCGCGCAACTGCGTGCCGATATACTTGAGATTCGGATAGTCGTTGGCGACCTGGTGCAGCATCTTAGTATAGATCTTTAACCACACGTCGAAACTGGCACCCTTGGGCACCTTCTCGGTCTCATAACCCAGAGCGTCATCAAAATCGTCCTGATTACCGACCAGGAATTCGACATGCGGTACGATGCCCTTGTTGATCTCGCGGGCGCGGTCCTTGCTCGGCTCTACCTTACTGCGATAGTTCAAATCGAAGGAGCGCACGACGCCGTGTTCGCCGGCCTTCTTCATGCCCTCCAATGCCAAGTCCGCCGTCTTCTGCGAGAGCAAGGTATAAATGCCGCCGGTGCTAAACCACCGAGTCCCCAATTCGCCGAAGAGATGATCCCAATCAATATCGCCGGGGCCCACTTCGCGTACCGGCGTGTGCGCGCGATAATATTCGGTAACCGAAGGCAGCAAGCCCTTGCCAGCCCAGGTAAAATTGATGCCATTGTGCAGCGTACCCTTGGCGTCGGTGCTGTATTTGCCTTTGCCGCTATTGTTGAACCAAATAATATGCGAGGTATCTAGACCGGCCTCGCGCAACTGATTTTCGATATTGCGACCAATGCCGTCATCAACCAACGCCGTCAGCACTGCGGCGCGCAAACCGAAACAATAGCTCAAGCCTTCGGCGACATTAGTCTCGCCGCCACCGTGCCAGATCCGTCCGCTACGCGCCCGAGCTGTGGGCACCTGCCCCGGGTCGATACGCATCAGAATCTCGCCGAGTGCGATGGCGTCATAACGCGTTTCTTCTACAGACTTCAATTGCAATGCCATTGTATACTATCTCCTGTATTGTGTTTTTATATTTTTACTTTGACCAGCCCCTTACGGGACACAGATTTTTCCAACGCTTCCAATACCGCCACCGGCCCCAACATCGACTGCTCGGTCTCGTCCGTCACTCCCGTCTGAAACATTTTGCAGAAATCGCGGACGCCCGTCAGGTATTGGCTAGTATCGGCAACGATGGGTTCGTCTATGCGACCCTTTTCGCCGATTGCGCTCAAATGAAACGGGGCTGATGCGCCCCCGACGAGGTTCATGGTGGCAACGGTGCCATTATTGTAGGCAATCTGGGCGCTATGATTTTTTCTTTTGCCCTTGCTGACCTGCACATGACTGATATCACACCCGAGCAGACGCACAATCATATCGACTTGGTGGATACCATAGAAGAAAATGCCGCCCCACTTAGACTTGATATCACAAGACCCCGTCGCGACAAGCGTCTGGATTTCGCCGAGTTGCTTAAGTTTTTTGGCGAAGGCTTTGTAGGAGGCTTGTTTGGGCAAAGTTGAAAATGAGCAGACCGGGACGTTGAGCTTCTTCGCGCGTGCCAGAAAACGTTGCCCCTCCGCTTTTCGATAACAGAAGGGCTTATCAATAAAAAGTGGCATCTTGGCTTCTAATAGGGCTTCGGCGGCCGGCAAATGATATTTCCCGTGTCTATGATCGACGGCTGCAGCGTCGACCTGGCCGACTAGATCCTCCGGTCTCTTGACGATATTGGGTATGTTCCCAGCCGCGGCGGCCTTCTCCGCGAATGCTTTTGTCTCCCCCCATACGTGGGTCACGCGTACGCCGCGCACCCGCTTTTCTACATTGATCACTTTGGCGATGGCCGCAGTGTGGCTATTTTCAGCGCCGACGATTCCGATATTCAACATGTTATACCTCCGCAAAATTCCAAAGTTTTAAAACGCTTTTACCTAAGATCCATTCAAGATCTTCCGGTACGATAAATTTCATTTCGTCGCGCACCACCGTTAGCGCCTGAGCATATTCGGCCTTAGCAAGACATACCGGCCAATCGGTCCCCCACATGATGCGCTGGGGGCCGAAGGCCTGGTAGACCTCCTTTACCAACCCATGCGTATCGGACCACGGATAACCCTCTTGGGAAATGGACCAGGTGTGGCTGATCTTTACATAGGTCCGCGGGTAACGGGCCATATCCAACAACAGTTGTAGTTCGTCCTGGTTATCGGGATGCGCGTCGGCCATATGGTCGATACAGATATCGAGATCCGGATACCGGTCGAGTATCCGCGCCAGGTCGGGTAGCCGCTGCGGACCAGTCAAGATAAGCATCGGAACCTGCATCTGTTGGGCACGGGCGAAGATCGGATCCATAGCCGGCCCCGCGAACCAATCATCCGTCGCATCCCTGGCCGGGCTCAGCCGCTGGCCGTGGATATTGTGCTCTTCCTTCCATATTTGCAGGTGGTCGGCGGCGGCCGGATCTTCGGGATTAATACGACCGACGGCCATAAAACGGTCGGGGTATTTTTTGACGACGTGGGCGATATAACTATTGTCCCAGCGATAATGGATCACCTGCACCAATACAGTCTTTTCGACCCCATTGGCATCCATAAGCGCCAATAGATCTTCAGCGGTGCGATCCTCTGCGGGTGGGTTGGCGTTCTCCGCCGGCCAGGGAAAAGCCGGGTCGTTGGCCCACACGTGGACATGGGGGTCAATAATGCGCATTGCGGGATCCTTTCAAGAAGAGATGAGCTGCAAAAAGTGATTCAGAGTTGAGGCGATGTCAATACGCGCCCCGCTCAACGAAAATCGCGAATAAACCGCCCAGCATAGGAGCGAACTTCTCCACTATTGAGCACGTGGAAACGACGCAAACGGTCCACGGTCGACGCCGAGAAGCGTTTTAACGGCAAATACACGAGTTGCTTGCGATAGCGGCGAGCCAGTTGGCGCCAGGAGAGCGCGGGCGGTTCCGGCGCGACGAGCACCACCCTTTTCTCCCGCGAATGCAATAGCGCCGCCGCTAGCAATTGCTCCTCCAACGTCCGACAGAAGGCCAGGCGAGGATCGCGCCAAATATCGGGTATCGGCCGCGGCGGAAAAATAAACAAGCAGCCGCCGTAGAGCGCTTGGCCAATGCCCGGCCCGACCATATTGTCTAGGAAATTCGTCGAATAGAAGGCCAGGGTCGACTCCTCCTCATGCTCGGCATACCAGGTGCTTTGCCAGGAGTAGCGCTCGGGGTCGGCTGGTGTAGCGAAGAGAAAGACGACGACCTCGATACTGCCTCTTGGGGGCGGCATCTCCTTAACATAGAGGTCTCCGGTATGCCAGTTGCGCAAAGTCTCGCGAATATCCAGCCCGTCCTTGAGCGAAGACTGGAACTTCTCGACCTTGGCCAAATCCTCGCCGAGCATCTTGCGCGCCTGTTGCCGCACGTGTTGCTGAAAGGACTCGATCCGTCCGTCTTCGGGAGGATAAGAACACTGGCCATAGGGGTCCCACTGCTGGCTCCACTGCTGTTTTTCCCGCGGCGGTGGTTCGAGCTTCAACGGCAGTTCGCGCCAAATCCTCGGCACACCCTGTAGTCTGTTCTTGCAGGCGTGGACTTCGCCGTCGGCGTCGACAATTTGGCCCAAACCAACATTGATATCGTCCTCGTCCGAGCCGATCCGTTGCGGTGGATATTCGCAGGCCGTATCCAAGAGCGATAGCGCAAAAGCGTCGCCCACCACCTGCTTGGCACCCACCGCCAGATTATAGAGGTCCGGCGTCAAACGGTGGTCCATCACCGTAAGATTGCGCACATAGCGCAACAACAAACCCATCCGCTGCGGGGTCAGCCAGTGGTTGTCCAGTTCCTCCACCGTGGTCCAGTGATCGCGGGCCGCCAATAACAATGCTTTGACCCCGTCGACGGCCAAGGTCGCATCGGCGACTAATTCTGCACGGCGGTGCTCGTAGAGGGCCGTGAGATGCGGCAATTCGCCCAGTACGAAATAGAGACATTCTTCGGCGATGCGGTGCAATTCGGGCATCGCCTGCCCGCCGCCGTGTTGCGGATAGGCTGCGCGCTGCAAGTAGGCCTGGCGAATCCACGGCCAATCGGCGACCGAGCAAACAAAGGCGATACGTCCATATTCCAGTTCGAGTCGATGCAGTTCGTACGCCATGCGGCGGATCCGCTTGAGCCGCTGGCTCTCTTCAGCCGGAGTAGGCAGGGCCGGCATCAGGGCCGCAAGTAATTTTTCCAGCGCTACCTCTTTTAGCGCATAAGGGTCGGGAAGCGTGACCCCTTGCTGCTCGTAGGTCCCGACCTCGAGATCCACATAAGCTCGGTCGATTCCGGTTTCCAACGCCATGCGCAAGGCGGCAATCACGCCCTGGCAGGGATCGATCGGTACGCAATTATAATCGCCCTCAAGCGAGATTTCGCGCTGTATGGCCAAGGAGATCTGCGGCAAGCGCGCGATCCCCTCCTCCACCGCGTCAGCAAAAGAAGGCGGCAACGCGACAGCAATACAATCGGGTTTCATAATCTGGAGACGTCGCCGCGTCTCCAGGGCAAAATCGCCACTGCCGTATATAATGGGTAATACGCTCAGCCGTCGGCTAAGGTCTAGTACCGGATTCATATCAGGGGATTGTCGTCGTCCTTGCCCGGATGCAGCGGGTCGTCCTCTTCAAAGAAGAAATCCTGGAAGTCCATCGTCGGCAGGGGCTTACCCAAACTCTGCTGGCGCTCGGCGGCCAGTCGGTCCAAGTCCATCGCCTCGGTCCCCAATACTCGTTGCAAGGACTCGGCCCATGCCGCATCCGCCGACAGTGGATGGTCCTCTTCCTGTGCCAGCCGCTTAAGCGCGTAGCGAACGATATTGATGCCGTCGCGGGGTGAGAAGGTGAGATCCAGTTCATGCGCCCGCTGGAGAAAGTCCACCGTAATCGCCAATAGATCCGACTCTGCGAAGGGCAGATGATAGCGCAAAATGGCCATCTCGTCTTGACGGCTGGGAAAACCGATGTCCAAGGTCGGCTGCAGGCGCGATAGCACATAGTCCGGCACCTCATAAGTCGACTCGTCGTCGTTCATCGTCACCGCACAGCGAAAATCGCCATGGGCCTTGATAGTGATACCGGCGATAACCGATTCAACATAACGACGGTGGTCCAATAGCGGCGCTAACGAAGCCCAACTCTTTTCGTTCATGCGATTGCCCTCGTCGAGGACACAGACCCCGCCTTCGAGCATCGCCGATACCAATGGCGACGCATGATAGGCGATCTTGCCCGACTCAGCCAAAACCGGCGTTACCAGCAGATCTTCCGGACGGGTATCACTCGTGCACTGGTAAATATAGAGTGGTTGCTCGCGAGTTCGCGCGGCCGCCATAGCCAAAGTGGTCTTGCCGATGCCCGGTGGACCGACCAGACGCGGCGAGAGCGGCAAATCCGCCTCGTCGAGTACCAACCAACAGGCCAATAGCTCCCGCAAAGTCTGGACCTGGCCGATCCATTCGTGTTGGCCTTCCACCGGCCCGCTCAAAGCCAGTTCCACATCGCCTACTCGAGTTTTCTTTACGCTGATCTGCTCCATATGCCTTTCCCTTGCCAGGTAATGGCGCGGGTAATATCTTGCTCGTATCCCTATTAGCGAGGTTAATTATGCCCCACCAGAGCTCATTTAGTTTGCGAAACCATGGCGGTATTTGCGCCGGCGAAAGATGGGTCTATGACGGCGACGAACCGATTGCGCAATTACGGAACGCCATCGTCGAACAACCCGAGCAGAACTTACGCTATTTCAACCAGATCCTCAAGCCGGTCGAACTGCGCAATTTACGGCTCAAACCGGGTGGCCGCCCCTTAATTGCCGGTGTCCAGCTCTACTGGAAACTCGGCCCGGTCGCCACTACGGTATTGCGCTCCGTCGAAGTTTGCGGCCAAAACAGCGAATGCCTCGTTTTGACGGTTGTCACCGATGCACCGGAGGGTGTGGCCACCTCGCGGCGAATAATTGAAATCAGCTATGACACCGAACTGGCAACCTATACCTACGACTTCAAAGCTCATCTCGAAATCCACAGTCCGGAAGTCTTCGACAATCCCCTCTATTTAGCCGATGGTGAACATCTGCACTTCGAATATTCCGACCCCTGGTATTGCGATATACCCGGTCCAGTTACTGCGTTCCAGGGGATGTGGAAAAAGCGCTTTTCTCATTTATTGGCCGAACCGGCCGATGGCTCCATCTGGCAGATGCCGCTCAATCATCTGGCCACTAGCATCCCCTCCCCGCAAGCCTTCGCCGATGGTGGCCTATTCGTACTCGGCTATGATCCCGGCAACAACCCCGCCTTCGAATTTTCCGGCGATACCGCCAAACGCACATCAGCCACCGTCTGTAATTGGGGCTACGATATTCATCTCGCCGCATCTTATGACCGGGACGAACTCTACCAACCGATCTGTCCCGAATTTCGCATCCGCCTGTGCCCTGACAAAAAGGTCCAGGCGCTGATGCAGCAAGCAGCCTCCATTGCAAAAGTCGAATTCGCCGGCTTTGAGGAACTGCCGGTCTACGAGCGCTCCACTAGCTTCGCCAACGGGATGAATCTCAGTCAACCGAGCCCGGGCGATACCGACCCCTGGCCCTGGCTACCCTGTGGCGATGGGGCCGAATGGTGCCGTAACGAAGGGCGCTCAGACGACAGCTCGCTCAAAATCTGCAACCATTCGCCAGGTGCCAGTGAATGGATTATGGACCGCGAAGGGGATGGAGCCTGGCTCGAACACTGGCATCAGGATACGGGCTATCGCATCAACTGCTATATAAAGACCGATGCCGTCGAGGGCCGTGGTTCCTTTCTCGCCGTGCGCTGGATCGTCTACAACCAGACCGAGCGCCATCCCTATATCACTTCGCAGAAACTCATCGGCACCCACGATTGGACTCGTGTCCAAGTCGAAATAACCGGACCGCCTCCGCCCGACACCAGCTCGATCTGCATCATCTTGCGCCAAGACGGCAGCGGCACTACCCTCTTCGATGACCTCGAAGTTGAACAACTCTAATAGGAGCTTATCCGTGTACGATTTGATCATCCGCAACGGCGCCATCATCGACGGGACCCGCGCCCCCCGCTACCAAGGAGATATCGGCATCCGTGGCGACCGCATCGCTACCATTGGCGATCTCTCCACCGCTGAGTCCGCCCAAAGCATCGACGCCCAGGACAGGATCGTCGCCCCCGGTTTTGTCGATGTGCACAACCACTCCGACGGCTGGCTGCTGAAAACACCGAACTTCCTACCCAAAACCATCCAGGGTTTCACCAGCGAAGTCATTATGGCCGACGGCATCTCCTACGCGCCGGTTGACGCCAATACCCGCGCACATTGGATCTACTATATGCGCGCGCTCAACGGGCTGCAGCAAAGCGATTACCAAGGTTGGGAAAGTCTGGCCGACTATATGCAGCTTCTGGACGGCCGCACCGCACAAAATGCCATCACCCACATACCCTATGCCCATTTGCGCAGCATGGCCTGCGGTTGGGACCGCAGGGTCCCAGACGACGTGCAGATGGATGAAATTTGCAGGGGTGTCGAACGCGGCATGGCAGAAGGTGCCGTCGGCCTTTCCACTGGACTCGACTATATATCAGAGTGTTTTTCCACCACCGATGAGCTCGTCGAGGCCTGCCGTGCAATGTCGGCGCAAAAGGGACTATACGTCACGCATGTGCGTTACAAAAAAGGCACGCTGGCCGCCGTAAAAGAGGCCGTCGAAATCGGACAGCGCGCCGATGTGCCGGTGCACATTTCCCATTTCAAGGGCACCACGCCCGCACAAATCGACGAATTGCTCGGCTATGTCGACGAGGTCGCGGTCAATGAGGTCGACTTCAGTTTCGACGTCTACCCCTATCTGCCCGGTTCGACCATGCTCAATTATATTTTGCCCTATGAAGTATGGGAGGACGGTCCCCTTGGCGTATTGCCCAAGCTCAACGACCCAGGCGTGCGCCGTCGATTCGCCCGTGCCCTCGCTAACTACCCGAACCCGCTCGACAAAATCAACATCGCCTGGTTGCCCGGCAGCGACAATGCCCGGTTCATCGGCCGCACGCTGGGCGACTACGTCGAAGAAGCCGGTGCGCCGGCCGCCGACGCGCTATGCGATCTGCTGATCGAAGAAAACCTGGCGGTACTACTCGTCTTCCACCACGGCGACGACGCGCTGGTGCACGACTTTCTCGCGCATGAGAAGTACATGATCGGCACCGACGGGATCTACTTCCCCAATGGCGCGGTACACCCGCGAATGTACGGCTCGGCCGCGCGCATCCTCGGCCCCTGCGTGCGGGATCACAAACTTTTTTCATTGGAAGATGCAGTCTACAAGCTCAGCGCATACCCGGCCGAGCGCTTTGGGCTCCACGAACGCGGCCGGATTGTCGAGGGGCAATATGCCGACCTAGTGGTATTTGATGCCGAATCCATCGAGGACCGCGCGACCTACCAGGACCCGCACCAGTACTCGCTCGGTGTCGAGCAAGTGCTGGTCAATGGCGTTCCGGTCATTTCCGCTGGGGTTGCCAATGAGGCGTTAGCTGCCCCTTTTCCCGGCCGCTACTTGAAATTCAACGCTTAGACCGGCACGATCGATTGCGCAGCCGTTTTTAATTCCCAGTTTTCCTGGCTACTGTTGCAAAAGGCGTGCGAGGAACATCGAGTTTTAAGACGGCTGCTCAATATTTATCGACAGGACCACCATTCCAAAATTCGGCTGTCTCTCCGGAGGTATTCAGCGCTCTCGCCGAGCGCTTGTCGATGTTCACCCAGATCCGCTTGTCGACATGGGTCCAGCACCATAAACAATTCACCTTGGGGTCCAGCATCCACACCCCGCCCTCTCCGGTAAGCCGCACGAGAATGCGCCCAT
>LWDU01037839.1_pt1 | contig 11296 bp, 11 predicted proteins | sample 727161 | NCBI WGS metagenome assembly LWDU01 (sample SAMN04566230, study PRJNA314399) | hydrothermal vent metagenome | isolation source: deep sea hydrothermal plume seawater | place: Mexico: Gulf of California, Guaymas Basin | collected 2004-07-11 | reverse complement strand
CTGCTGTTCAACAACCAGATCTACGGGCTCACGAAGGGGCAGTACTCGCCCACCTCGGAGGTCGGGAAGGTGACCAAGTCCACGCCGTACGGCTCGCTGGATCACCCGGTCAACCCCGTGCAGTTCGCCCTCGGCGCGGATTCCACGTTCGTGGCCCGCACGCTGGACCGCGACCCGAAGCACATGCAGGCCGTCCTCAAGGCCGCGCACGGGCACACCGGGACTTCCCTCGTGGAGATCTACCAGAACTGCAACATCTTCAACGACGGCGCCTTCTTCGACTTCACCGAGAAGGACACCAAGCCCGAGCGGGCCATCTTCGTGGAGGACGGGAAGCCGCTCCTCTACGCGAAGGGCACGAAGGGCCTCCGCCTGGACGGCCTCCGGTTCCGCACCGTGGACCTGGAACGCGACGGGCTGGCGGCGAGCGATTGCGTGACGTACGACAGTTCGGACAAGGCGCTCGCCACGCTCCTCGCGCAGCAGACGTTCTGGGACGCCGAGATGCCGCGGCCCTTCGGCGTGCTCTACCAGGAAGCGCGTCCCACGTACGACGCGCTGCTGAACGAGCAGATCGAGGCCGTCGTGGAGACGCAGGGCGAGCGCTCACTGCAGGATCTGCTCAACGCGGGCCAGACCTGGACCATCGAGGCGTAGCCGCCGTCCGCTGGCGGCTCGCCTCGCCGAGAGCAGGCGCCAGCGGTCAGCGGGCGGGCTCCCGCGCGTAGGCCGCCGCGGCGTGCATCGCGAGGTAGCCCAGCGTGAGCAGCCCGCCGAAGACGAGCGTCACCGCTACGGCCCGCGGGTGGCCCATCGGGTCCAGCAGCGGCGCCAGCACGTCGGAGAACAGCGGCCCCGGCGCCGTCAGCACCTCCCACGAGTTGTAACGGAGATACCGCCCGAGGTAGATCCCGAACGCGCTGAGGAACAGCACGCCCACCGCGCCGGCCCACGCCACGCGCGCGCCGATCCGCTCCGCCACGACGCGGTGCACCTCGGCGAGCGAGAGGTAGCCCGCCAGGAGCCCGGTCCCCGCAAACGAGAGCAGCAGCGCGAGGTCGAACCACGTCGGCACCGGGGGGCGGTGGCGGAAGTGGAAGAGGTCCGTCAGGATATACGGCGCGTTGGGGAGGACGAGCAGCCACGCAGCGCCCACCGCCAGCAGCGCGAGGCGGGGCGCCCGCCGCCGGTGCCATCGCGCCAGGAGAGCCGACGCCCCGAGGGGGAGGAGCGCGAGGACCAGGTTCCAGCCCAGAAAGACGAACAGCCACGAGCCCGTCGCCGCGACGCGGGCCGCCAGCAGCGCGAGGCACCAGCCGGACAAGAGGGCGAAGAGGAGCGGGCGCGAGGGGAGGGACATGGCACAGCGGGAGAAAGGCTTTGCCTACTAAAGCGCTTGCCGGATGTTGCGGTGGCCGCCGCTGTCCGCTGGCGGTCGTTCTCGCCGAGGCCGGGGGCCGCCGCCGTAGGTTCCCCCGTCGTCTCACCCTCTTTCCCCCATGCGACTGCCCCTCCTCGGCGCCGCGCTCGGGCTGGCCCTCGCCGGATGCTCCGGCTCCGGCGCCGCCACCGAGCCCGCCAGCGCGCCCCGCCCCCGAGCGCCCGCCCATGCGCGCGCCCACTCCCGCCGCCCCCGCGTTCTCCGTCCCGGTGGACTACTACACGCTGGACAACGGCCTCAAGGTGGTCCTCTCCGTGGACCGCTCCGCCCCCACGGCCTCCGTGGCCGTCTACTACAACATCGGCTTTCGGATCGAGCCGCGCGAGCGCACCGGGTTCGCGCACCTCTTCGAGCACATGATGTTTCAGGGCTCCGAGAACCTCGGCAAGAACGAGTTCATCGGGCTGGTGCAGCGCAATGGCGGCATCCTCAACGGCTCCACCCGCTTCGACTTTACGAACTACTTCGAGATCGTCCCGGCGCACACGCTGGAGACGATGCTCTGGGCCGAGGCCGACCGCATGCGCGGCCTGGACGTGACGGAGGAGAACCTCACCAACCAGCAGGGGGTGGTGAGCAACGAGGTCCGCGTCAACGTCATCAACCAGCCGTACGGCGGCTTCCCCTGGCTGGACCTCCCCCAGCTTGCCAACGAGAACTGGTACAACGCCCACAACTTCTACGGCGAGCTGAGCGACCTGGAGGCGGCCACGCTGGAGGACGTGCAGGACTTCTTCGACACGTACTACGCGCCCAACAACGCCGCGCTGGTGGTCGTCGGCGACATCGACGTGGACCAGACGAAGGCGTGGATCGAGCAATACTTCGGCGGCATCGAGGCCGCGGACGTGCCGCCCATCCCGGACCTCTCGGAGCCGGAGCAGACCGCCGAGAAGCGGAGCACGAAGGTGGACTCCCTCGCGCAGCGGCCCGCCCTCGCGTGGGCGTACCACGCCCCGGAGCGGCTCTCCGAGCTGCACGTCGGGCTCGCCGTTCTGGACCAGATCCTCCTCCAGGGCAACGACAGCCGCCTCCACCAGCGGCTCGTGCAGGAGGCCGGCGTCACCTCCGGCGTGACGGGCGGCGTCAACTGGCCGCTCGGCAACCTCCTCAACTACAACGGCCCCATGCTCTACAGCGCGTGGCTCATCCACGACGCAGAGACGGCCCCGGACTCCATCCTCGCGATGATCGACGAGGAGATCGCCCGGATCGTGGAGGAGGGCGTGACGGAGGCGGACGTGGCCCGCGCGAAGGTCAAGCTCAAGAGTGCGCTCTACGACACCATCGGCGGGTCCTATGGGATCGGACGGGCGGACCTGCTCGCCACGTTCGCGCTCTTCGACGACGACCCGGACCTCATCAACCGGATCGTCCCCATGATCGAGGACGTGACGGCGGAGACGGTGCACCGCGCCGCCCGCGAGACGCTCCGTCCGGAGAACCGCTCCATCATCACGCTCACCACGCCCGGCTCCTGAACCATGACGACGATTCTCACAGTCGCCGGGCGCTTGCTCCCGGCCGCCGCGCTCGCGGCGCTCCTGCTGGCGGCGCCCGCCAGCGCGCAGGAGTTCCCCTCCACGCCGCCCGCCCCGGGCGAGCCGCAGCCGTTCTCCCTCCCCGAGGTCCGCTCCTTCACGCTGGACAACGGGCTGGATGTCACCCTCGTCCCCTACGGCGCGCTGCCGAAGGTCTCCGTCTCCGTCGCCATCGGCGTGGGGAACGCGGCCGAAGGTGACGGCGAGGCCGGGCTGGCGGACTTCGCGGCTGACATCCTCACCGAGGGCACCACGTCCCTCTCCGCTGAGCAGATCGCCGCCTCCGCAGCCTCCATGGGCGGCTCCGTCTACTCCGGGGCCGGCCTGGACCAGACGACCGTCGGCGGGCGGGCGCTGAGCGAGTTCGCGCCGGACATGGTGCGCCTCGTGGCGGACCTCACGATGAACCCGGCCTTCCCAGAAGACGCCTTCGCGCGCCTCCAGTCCGACGCGCTCCGCGGGGCTGCCATCGCGCGGAGCCGCCCCGGCACGCTCGCGCAGGCCGCGTTCCGACGCGCGCTCTACGGCGCGCACCCCTACGCCACGATGGTCCTCCCGCAGCCCGCCGACATCCAGGCGGCCACGCTGGAGGGCGCCCGCCAGTTCTACGCGACCCACTACGGGCCGCGGCGCTCGCACGTCTACGTGGCGGGCTTGTTCGACCCGGAGGCCGTGGAGGCCGCCATCCGCGAGAGCTTCGGCGCGTGGGAGGCAGACGCGGCGCCGATGGAGCGTCCGGACGTGCCGGCGGAGACGGGCCGGCAGATCCTGCTCGTGGATCAGCCCGGCGCGGCGCAGTCCAACGTCATCGTGGGCTTGCCGACGATTGGGCCGGGCGAGGAGCGCGAGATCGCGCTGGACGTGACGAACGCGCTGCTCGGCGGCAGCTTCGGCTCGCGCATCACGCGCAACATCCGCGAGGACAAGGGCTACACCTACAGCCCGGGGTCCTCGGTCTCCAGCCGCCTCGGCGGGAGCTACTGGGCGGAGACGGCCGCCATCCAGACGCCGTTCACCGGCCCGGCCATCCGCGAGATCCTCTACGAGATCGACAGCCTGGCGACGAACCCGCCGGCGCAGGAGGAACTGGAAGGCATCCAGAACTACCTCGCCGGGACGTTCGTGCTGCAGAACTCGTCCGCGGACGGCATCGCGGGCTTCCTCCGCTACCTGGACCTCTACGGCATCGAGCGGGATTACCTGGAGGACTACGTTCGCGAGGTGTACGCCGTGACGCCGGAGGACGTGAGCGCCGCCGCGCGCGACCTTATCCGCTCGGACGACCTGCTGATCGTGGTCGTGGGCGACCGCGAAGTCGTGGAGCCGCAGCTCGCGGAGTTCGGTGAGGTGACGGTCACCACGCTGGAGTAGCGACCGACCGGCTGGCGGTTCGCGCCGCCGCGGCGACCGTCCATCCATGCAGCAGGGGCGGCCCAGACGGGCCGCCCCTGCTCGTTTCGGTCTCGCCGAGGGCGAGCGCCAGTGGGTCAGGCCTTCGCGCTGCCGTCGTCGCGGTCGTCCACGCGGGCGGGCGGGGCCGTCGCCTCCACGGCGACGAGGTCCTCGGTGACCTGGTAGCGGTGCTCCAGGCCCTCGGGCACGAGGTAGCTGTCGCCCGCGCCGCACGCGATCACGCTGTCGCCGGCGTGGATCTCCACGCGGCCGGAGACCACGTAGCCGACGGTCTCGTAGGGGCGACTGTGGGGCTCGCCGCCCTCGCCCGCGCTCTCCTTCCAGAGGCGCATGGCGACGGACGTGCCGCTCGCGAGGTAGTGCTGCCCCATCTCGCCGGTGGGGGAGGCGGAGGCGTCGATTTTCTTCAGGGAGTGGTCAGACATGGGAGGGGGATGAGAGAAGGGAGCGGGTGAACCGGGGCCGCATGGCGCGAGTTTCGGCGGCGGACCCCCTCGCGCTCGTGTACGACCTCGCCATCGTCGGCCTCGGCCCCGTCGGCGCCGCGCTGGCGGCGCTCGCGGGCGGGCGCGGGCTCCGCACGCTCGTCGTGGAGCGCGAGACGGCGCCGTACTCACTCCCTCGCGCCGCCCACCTCGACGGCGAGGCGCTCCGCATCCTCGCGGGCATCGGCGTGCGGCCCGAGGGGCGCGATCTGGACGGGTTCGATCTCGTGGACCGCCAGGGGCGGCTGCTCCTTCGCGGGCGGCCGCGCGAGCGTCCGCCGGGTGGGTTTCCCGCGGGACGCCTCATTCACCAGCCGAGCGTGGAGACGGCCCTCCGCGACGTACTCCGCGCGACGCCTGCCGTCACCGTCCGCCTCGGCACCGAGGTCCAGACAGTCACCTCCGGACCTGCAGGCATAACGCTCTCGGGTCCAGCGCTCTCCGCCCGCGCCCGGCTGGCGGTCGGGTGCGACGGCGCCGCCAGCCGCGTCCGCCAGTCGGTGGGCATCGGCGTGGAGGGCGGGCGCTTCGAGCAGCGCTGGCTCGTGGTGGACGTCCGGCTCACGCGCGATGTCCCGCTGCCCTCGCGCCTGCTCCAGATCGCAGACCCCGCGCGCCCGACCACGTTCGTGCCGTTCGCGGATCCACGCCGCCGCTGGGAGTTCCGCCTCCGAGAGGACGAGACCGCAGAGGCGATGACGCGCCCTGAGGCCGTCCACGCACTCCTCGCGCCGCACGTCCCGCCGGAGGCGGTGGACGTGGAGCGGGCCGCGGTCTACACCTTCCACGACCTCGTCGCGACCCGTTGGCGGCGGGGCCGGGTGCTGCTCGCGGGCGACGCCGCGCACCAGATGCCGCCGTTCCTGGGGCAGGGGCTGGGCGCGGGCCTGCGTGACGCGGACGCGCTCGCGCCGCTCCTCGCGCGGGTGCTACGGGAGGGCGCGCCGCTCGGCGTGCTCGATGGCTACCCGGCCGTCCGCCAGCGGCACGTGGCCGGGGTCATCCGGCAGGCCGTCCGCCTCGGCCGGCTGGCGACGCTCCCGGCCGGAGCCGCCGCCGTTCGCGATGCGGTTCTGCGCGCGGCCCATCGCGTGAGGCCGCTCCATCGCGCGTTGCTGGACGTGCGAGGCTGAGGCGCTACTGGTGGGTTAGAGGAGGGCGTTGGCTCCGACGAGCGCCGCGAGAGTGAGGAGGGCGGCCACGATCGAGGCGCGCTGCAGCAGGAGAGAGAGGGGCATAGGAAGGGTCGGCGTTGGGGTCCGCTTCACCATACGGCGTTTCGGCGGATGGGCGATCATCGCGAGCCGCGATGGCGCGCTATCCTTCTGTTGCCAATCGGCTCCGACGCGCTAGGTTTTACGCCTCACCTTCCGCCGCCCCGTGTCCGAACCCCTCCGCACGTTCCTCGACCGCTACGCGGACGCCTACGCCTCGCTCAACGTGAAGGCGCTCGCGGAGATGTACGCGATGCCGTGCCTCTTCGTCGGCAGCGGGCAGACGGCCACGTTCGAGACGCCGGGCGCGCTGCTCCGGCACCTCGGCTACGTGCCGGCGCGAAGAGGACATCGGCTCCGCCGTCGCGACGCGCGTGCAGAGCCTGGCCGAGGGCGGCGGCCAGAGCGTTGTCCTGGTGCACTGGATCCTGGAGCGGCAGGGGGACTCCCCGCTCCGCTTCCGCAGCCTCTACCACCTCGTCCACGCGGACGGCACCTGGCGCATCGCCGTCTCCTCCTCCCTCGACTCCTGACCCGCCCCGCTGGCGCCCGCTCCCGCCGAGCCCGACCGCCAGCGCGCAGCCCTTCCCATGGACATCCTCTCTGCTCCCGGTGCACCTGCCGCCGTCGGTCCGTACAGCCACGCCGTCCGCGCGGGCGGCTTCCTCTTCTGCTCCGGACAGGTCGGGCTGGACCCCGAGGCCGGGGCGCTCGTGCCGGGGGGCGTGGAGGCCCAGGCCCGGCAGGTATTCGAGAACATCCGGGCCGTGCTCGCTGCGGCGGACCTCACGCTGGCGGACGTCGCGAAGGCGACCGTCTTCCTCACCACGATGGAGGACTTCACGGCGGTCAACGCCATCTACGCCGAAGCGTTCGGGGAGCACCGGCCCGCCCGCAGCACGATCGCCGTGGCGGAGCTGCCCCTCGGCGCAAAGGTGGAGATCGAGGTCGTGGCGGTCACGCCGTAACGGACAGAGCGGCGGGTATTCACGGAACAGCCCCTCCTACCCGAGGTGAGATAGGGAAATCCCTGAGCCCCCGGGCCTGGCTCCGATGCCACTTTCCCACCTGTTCCAGCGTCCCAAGCCCATCATCGGCGTGCTCCACGTGGGGCCGTCGCCGGGCGCCCCGGACGCTCGCCCCGTGCACTGCTCGGTGGACCGGACCGTCGCGGAGGCCCGGCTGCTGATCGAGCACGGCGTGGACGGGCTGCTCGTGGAGAACATGCACGACATGCCCGTCCAGGGCGAGCCCGGCCCCGAGGTCACCGCCTTCCTCACACGGGCCGCCAGCGCGGTGAAGCGGCACGCCGGCCGCCGGATGCCGGTGGGCGTCCGCGCGATGGGCGGCGCCAACCGCGTCGCGCTGGCGGTCGCCGTGGGGGCGTCCTGTGACTTCATCCGCGTGGACGACTGGGCGGAGAACACGGGCGAGGCCGGCCACCTCCTCCGCCTCCGCCACTCCCTCGGCGCCGACCGCCTGCCCATCCTCGCGGACCTCCGGCCCACCCAGGCCGGCGAATGCGCGCGGCTCGTGGACCGCGCCACGGAGCACCGGGCGGACGGCTTCACCGTCCTCGGCCCCGGCCGCGGCTTCCCGCCAGACCCCGAGTGCCTGGACGCCGTGCTCACGCGCACCGACCTCCCGGTCCTCGTCGGGGGCGGGCTGGACCACACCAACCTGCTGGATTTCGTAGACCTCGCCGACGGGTTCCTCGTGGGCTCGGGACTCAAGGAGGGCTCCGACTGGCGGGCGCCCGTGTGCGAGGAGCGGGTGCGTGCGCTCGTCGGGGCGGTGGAATACGCGCGGGGACAGGAGGTCGCCTCCTGACCGTCCGAAACAACAGCGGCCCGGCCCTGAAGGGAGGGGCCGGACCACCAGAGAGCGAGAGGCGGAGGGGAGAGTGCGCGGGAGAGGGGCCTACGAGCGGTGGGCTTCCTGCCGAGAAGGGCGGTGGCAGGCACCGCTCGAAGCCGGGATGCGCACCGGCAGTTTACGGCGCCAGCGTCTCAGCGAGTTGGTCCAAAAGGTGACGGGTGTGCGCGAGTGGCACGTCGTCCAACACGACGTCGCGGTCCAAGGCGCGGGAGGCCACGGCCCGCGCGCGGTGGCCATCGTCCGTGAGCCAGATGCGAGCGCCCTGGCGCTCCGCGTAGCTGTGCGCCACGAGCGAGTTCACGCGCGAACGCTCGCTCGCAGACGAGATCCCGAGCGTGGCCCCGAGCCTACCCTCCGTTGCTCCATCGGCGGCCCAGAGCTGTGCGAGGACGAGGTAGGCCTCGTACTCCAGCCCGAGCGCCGCGAGTACCGGCGCGCTCGCAGCCTCCACGCGCCGCGCCGCGCGGTACAGCGCAAGGCTGAGCGCAGCGTCCGAGCGGGCAGGGTAGGAGGAAAGCAGCATGACGCCAGAATAGGGGGGGCGGGCGTATGCGTCTCTAGGGGGAAGGCCCGTTCGCGGCTCCTGCAACTCCCGGGGGGCACCGCCGTAGCTGGCCCTTTCCCCCCTCAGCGCACTCCCTCCCCATGCGTCTTTCTCTCCTCGCCCTCGCTCTGTTCGCCGCGCCCGTCTTCGCGCAGTCGAACGCGGACTCGTACCGTCCCGGCGACGTGGACGCCTCCGCCGTTCAGCCCTACGAGGCCCAGTACCGCATCTTCGTGATCCAGGGCGCGGGCAGCGGGATGCCGTTCGGCACGATGTCTGAGAGCCTCTCCATCGAGGATGCCGTGGCGCTCTCCACGGTCCACGTGAACGGGGCGGGCCAGACGCAGCGGGATTCCGCGTGGTTCTCGTGGCCGGAGATGGAGCCCATCCGCTTCCGTTCCGAGGCCAACGGCGCCGTGAAGGAGCTCGCGTTCGATGGGCTGGCGGTCTCCGGCACGCTCCGCGACGGCTCCGCGCTCGACGTCACGCTGGACGCTGCCGCCTTCGGGCAGGGCGTCGCCGACATCATCGCGCGGACGCTCCCGATGGAGGACGGCGCGACGGCCTCGTTCTACGCCTTCGACGACGACACCGAGGGCTACGTCTCCACGACGACGCTCACCGTCGGTGCGGTGGAGCAGGTGCTCGGGCGCGAGGCGCGCGTGATCACCTCGGAGAGCCCTTCCAACTCCGTCACCATGTGGTACGACGCGGAGGCGGACCAGATGCTCCAGGTCGCCTTCTCGCCGCAGCCGGGCATCACCGTCGAACTCCGCCGCTCGGACCTCGACTGACCGAACCCCGCCGCAGGCGGACGGGCGCGCTGGGCAGAGGCTCGGCGCGCCCGCATGGTTTCCGTCCCGCTGGCGGAGGTCGTGGGCGGCTACTCCACCATGGCGCGCTGGGCGCGCTCGCGCCCGCTCACGGTGAGCGCCAGCCGGTCGCCGGCGCGGGTCACGGCGCCCTCGCGCTCAGCCGTGCGGACCGCCAGCAGGGCGCGCGCGTGGTCCCACCGGAGGTGGTCTTCCAGGTGGCTCACGCGGCACTCGCGCTCGGCCTCGGGCGTGTTCTCGTGGTGGAGGAGGTGGACCAGCAGCATCCGCTCCGCGAAGGTGGCCCGCTGGCGCCGGCGCCGGAGCGCCTGCGCGAGGAGCCCCCGCTCCGGCGCGAGCGCGAAGGCCAGCGCGAAGACGAGCCCGGAGACGCCCGCCATCGCGCCCGCGATGCTCGCGTCCAGCCACCGCGCCACCCAGTAGCCGCCCAGCGCGCTCGCGGCCCCCAGCGCCACGGACAGCCCGATGAGCCACTCCAGCCGGTTCGTCAGCAGCCACGCCGCGGCCGGCGGCGCGATCATCAGCGCCACCACGAGCACGCTCCCCACCACGTCGAACGCGCCCACGGCCACCACGCTCACGAGCGCCATCAGCGCGTAGTGCAGCGCGACGGGCGCGAACCCGAGCGCCGCCGCCAGTGCCCCGTCGAACGTGGTCAGCTTCAGCTCTTTGTAGAACACGCCCACGAACAGCGCGCACAGCGTGAGGACGCCGCCCATCAGCCACAGCGCGCGCGGCCCGAGGTCCCGCCCGCCGATCTCCAGCCGCTCGATCCACGCGAACGCCGGGTCCCCCAGCAGCACGGCGTCCGCGTCCAAGTGCACGTCGCTGGCGACGAGCGAGATCAGGATCACGCCGATGGAGAACAGCGCCGGGAAGACGAGCCCGATGGCGGCGTCCTGCTTCACCAGCCGCGTCCGCGAGAGCGCCTCGATCAGCGCCACCGTCACGACGCCCGTCAGCGCGGCGCCCACGAGGAGGAGCGGCGAGGCGAGGTCGCCTGTCGCGAAGAACGCCAGCGCGATGCCGGGCAGGACCGCGTGGCTGATGGCGTCCGAGAGCAGCGCGTTCCGCCGCAGCACGAGAAAGGCGCCCACGAGCGCGCACGCCGCGGCGGTGACCACACAAATCAGCTGGATCTGAAGACCGGGAGTCATAGGGAGAGCCGCGAACTGCGAAAGGGAGCCTCGCCCGGCTGGCGGTGCGCGTGGACGAGAGAGAAGGCGCGTCCGAGCGACGGAGCCCCTAGGCCCGGCAGTGCAGACGAGCCGCCACCGGACGGCCCTTCGCAGTACGCACGACGCAGTTCTTTCGTCATGATTCGCGCTCGGCGTTGCGCGCCAGCCGCCGGACGGCCCCGAGGCCGGCGTCCGTCAGCGCCCACCCATCGTCGCCGACGGGGCGGACCCAGCCGCGCGTTTCGAGGGCCTGGAGCGTGGGCAGGACGCGCTCGGGGCGGGCCGTCATGGCCTGGAGCGTGGCCGCGGGGTGCTCCTTCGCGAGGTCGCCGTGGTGGAGCGCGAGCGTGTAGAGGTCCTCCAGCACGCCGACGGTCTGGAGCGTCCGCCGCGACCGAAGCCGCTGGATCCACTGCGCCACGAGCCCGCGCCCCGGCGCTGCCAGCAGGCTCACCGTCACGATGGCGCTCGCGCACAGCACGATCGTCGGGCCGGTGGGGAGGCGGGGGACCGTCGCGGAGATGAGCGCGCCGCTCACGCCACTCACCGCGCCAAACACCGCCGCCAGCGCGACGACGCCTCCGAGCCGGTCGGTCCACTGGCGGGCCGCGGCGGCGGGCGCGATCAGGATCGCGCTCATCAGCACGACGCCCACCGTTTGTAGCCCCACCACGATGGAGATGACGAGCAGCGTCGTCAGCAGCACGTCCAACGCGCGGACGGGAAAACCGAGGCTCGCGGCGAAGTCCGGGTCGAAGAGGAGCACCTT
>LWDU01041826.1_pt1 | contig 11298 bp, 10 predicted proteins | sample 727161 | NCBI WGS metagenome assembly LWDU01 (sample SAMN04566230, study PRJNA314399) | hydrothermal vent metagenome | isolation source: deep sea hydrothermal plume seawater | place: Mexico: Gulf of California, Guaymas Basin | collected 2004-07-11 | reverse complement strand
TTTATTATAGAGTTTGAAGAGCGACTAACTGACTATATTTAAATTTGGCAGTTACACAGAATTATTTACACCGTCAATTTGTTCGCTAGTTATGTGGCTTAATGATCTGTACCCTATAATAAAAGGGTGATGAAAAGCTAGGCAATTTTTTTGGTGACTACAGTACTACATATAAAACACACAATAAAAATGATCGAGTTATATAAAAAAATTAGTTTGTTATGTATTAAAACGGATAGAAAAAAGTTTTATTTATTACTTGTTGTTGCTTTTTTTCTTGCTGGTTTTGATATGGCAGGAATTGCTTTAGTTGCACCCTTATTATCATTATTAATTAATCCTGATATTTTAGATAGTAATCAATATTTTCACGCAATCTATCTTTATACCGGTATTGACGACAAACAACTGTTTATTTTTTATGCGGGTTTAGCTGTTTTTATATTTTATATTGTCGCAAACATATATATAGTCATTGCAAATTGGCTGTTTATTCGATTTGCACAAAATCAGGCTTATAAAATATCAACAAAACTGTTTGCTTCTTATTTGTATCGGGAATATTTGTATTTTACAACGCATAATACAGCAGAACTGAGCCGAACAATCTTTCAAGATGTTGCAAGGTTCACCGATAGTATTCTTTCTCCTTTTCTTACTTTAATTTCAAGAACCGCTTCTGTCATAGCTATTTTAATATTACTAGCTTTTGTAAATCTACAGGTGACACTCCTTGCAGGTTTTGTTTTTGGTACTTGTTATTCGCTTTTCTTTCTATGGAATAGAAATTCATTAAAAACAATTGGTGAAAAGTTTACCAAATATAATAATTTGAGATTTAGATTGGTCTCAGAAGCATTTGGTGGAATAAAGGATTGTAAAATCTATAATGCAGAAGATTATTTTATTGAGGCATATAAAGAAAACACATTTCTTGACTCACAAAACCAGACAACAAGAAGAACCCTGTTATTTATTCCTAGATACTTGATAGAAAGTCTCGCAATAGGTGGATTGATACTATTTGCAGTCTTTTCCTATTTACATGGTAATAGTGCTTCTTTGTTAAATACCTTACTGGTTTTTGCGATTGCAGCCTATAAAATAATGCCATCAATACAAGCTATCTATGTAAGTATGGGACAAATAAGAACAGATAGCAATGCGCTTGATTTAATCCTAAAAGATATAGATAACGTAGAAAACAATGAGGATATCGCTAAAGGTGAAATTAATCAGTTTGTATTTAAGAGGGCTATGCAAATTGATAATTTAACTTTTTCTTACCCCAATACTTCAGAGGCTGTTTTTAACAAATTAAGTTTAGAGATAAAGCCAAGGTCAATTGTTGGTTTTGCGGGAAGAAGTGGTTCAGGAAAGTCAACTTTAGTGGATTTAATATTAGGCTTGCTGCATCAACAAGAAGGTGAAATAACGGTTGATAAGCAACAGGTGACCCAAAAAAATAAAGTAGGCTGGCAAAAACTATTGGGTTATGTCCCACAGTCTATCTATTTGGTGGATGCGAGTTTGGCAGAAAATATTGCTTTTGGTGTTGCTAAAGAGAATATTGATTATAAACAAGTAAGGAATGCTATTGTTGCGGCTCAGTTAGAAGACTTGGTTGATAATCAATTAGCTGATGGTATGGATTCATTTATTGGAGAAAGAGGTGCCCGTTTAAGTGGGGGGCAAATACAGCGGATTGGTATTGCCAGAGCATTGTATCGAAAACCAGAAGTATTAATTTTAGATGAAGCAACCAGTGCTTTAGATACGATTACAGAAGATTTAATTATTGATGCGATTTGTAGCCTATCCAATAAAATCACTATAATAATGATAGCGCATCGCTTAACAACTCTTAAACAATGTGATGCGATCTTTGTTATGGAAAAGGGCGAAATTATCGCAACTGGGACTTATCAAGAACTTATGGATAGTAACGATTATTTTCAAGCATGAAAAAAAATTGAAAATTTGCGCATTGGGTGTTTCATCAAGTATCCATATTAGAAAAAGAACCGCATGCTTTGCAGAAATTGGGCATGATGTTGTGTTAATAAGCCCAGACCAGGACTCAGTAGATGGGATAAGAAATATTTATATATCCCAGCACAAGTGCAAGGTTGGTTTAATAAAATACCTTGTAAAACTTGTTAAGATCATTCGTGCAGAAAAACCAGACATAGTTCACCTACATTATGCTCAATTAAATCAGCTATTAGGCTGTTATCTCTCGGGAGTGAAATATGCTGTAACACTGATGGGGAGCGATGTTCATAAAGGGATGGGCGATAAGGCTAGCCCTTTTCGAAAACTTTTATTGATTTTTCTGCTGAAACGCGCTGCTTTACTTAACGCTAAATCATATTATTTGGCTGATATTTTAAAGCGTCATATGGGTGAAGATGTTAAGTTGATTGTTACTTATTGGGGGGTTGATGTTAATAAATTTTACCCTGTCAATAGAGCCCTAGCAAGAAGAAAATTGGGCTACGGTGAAAATGAATATTTAATCTTAAGCACAAGGCTTTTAAAGCCTTTATATAATATTGATTTAATTATTCGGGCAATGTCAACTGTGACCCTGCAGATGAATGCGAAACTCTTAATATGTGGAGATACTTTAGATAGTCAGTATAAAGAGCTGTTGATGGATTTAATTGAGAAACTGGCTTTATCTGACAATATTGTATTCATTGGTAAACTTGCGAATGATAAAATGCCTGATTTGTATAATTGTGTTGATGTAACTGTCAGTATTCCTGATTACGATGGTATGCCGATGTCTTTGTTTGAAGGAATGGCATGTGGTATTCCAAATATTATTCCAAAGCTAGAATTGTACGAAGAGGTAGCGTGTAATCAAGAATCAGTTTATTGTGTGGACTATGATTCAGGTGATCTTGCTAAAGCAATAATTGAGTTGAGAGAGAATGTGAAATTACGGACTAACATTTGTGATAATGCTTTGCAAATAGTTAAAAATAAATGTAATTTTGAGTCAGACGTTAGGACAATTGAACGAGCTTTTTATGAGGTTTCTATATGAATAGAGAAAAAGTAGTGAAATTTTCAATAGCTGTGGTGATCATTATACCTCTATGCTTTGCGGTCATCAATTATAAAGCTGTTTTTGTAAAAGTTAATACTGTCTTTGCAAAGGTTAATACTGTATTCGTTAAGAACAATACTGATGCATCAGTAACAAAAAAAAATAAAGATATAAAATCAAATAAAGCCATTGTTTATTTTTTGAATGGCCAGGTCGTTGAAATTGTTTCGGGCATTGAAAGAGATAATACTTTAAGTGTGCCTGATCATCTAATTATTCCACCTGATAGATATCATTTCTTTCACGAAAAAAAATCTTATCTTCTAAACAAAGAAGGGCTATATCGTTTCGTTCAGCCTGGGGGAAAAAATAGTCAGAAAATTGTTTATAAAAATAATATTGATGCATTGTTATCAGCTATTAGTTGGATTGTGACTCATGGTGTATCCGATGATGGTTTGGAAATCGTAGAATTAACTGAAAAGGCGCAAAAGACAAAGCTGTTTTTAACTTGTGGGAATATATCAAAATGGAGTTTTGATTTACTTTCATCCTTAGGTGTTAAATCACGCATTGTGGGCGGAATAACACTTGCCGAGTTTAACGATTACGATAATGGTCATCGTTTATTAGAGGTCTGGCGCGATGAATGGAAGAAGTGGGTTGTATATGATTTAGATAATAATTCTTATTTTACTGACAAAATCAATCATGTCCCTTTGAACGTAGATGAATTTAGCTCCCGTGTTGCCGATGGTGATTATGATATTGTCTTAATGTCACTAGACATACGGGTTGATATATCAGGGTTTCGCTCTTCAACAGGCTATGATTATAGTTTTTTTTCTGAAGCCATGAATGTTGATATTAAAAGGTGGTATGCAAGAGTTATGCAAGTAGCATTAATTTATGATGATTATAAATATAATTTTTCAGATATTACTAATAAAGATAGGCTAGTAAAATATAGATCTTATTATAAACATATGGATAGAGCTGTTTTTATGGAGAAATTCTATGATGAATGATTTTAAGTTTTTTTATTATTTAATCTATTGTTTGTAATCCTGATGCGAATTGCTTATTTAATTGCTGAGGATCTTGAAAACCATCCAGGGTTATCGCGTAAGATTCTTGGTCAATCAAGGTATTGGGAAGAACAAGGTAATAATGATGTATTCTTAGTGATGCATGCTGATCGGAAGGTTTTAAAACCTTGTGGGGAAATTGTTTTTCAGGAGCGGGAAACTGATTCAGCCTGTGATAAAGAGCATAGGTTTTTTAAGCTACTAAAAAAATACAGGCAATATCTATTTATTTCAAAGGCGCTGAGTTTTATAAATCCGGATATTACGTATACGCGCTATTTATTTCCATTTTTTGGTTTTTTGTCTTTTCTTAGAGGGTCTGGTTCTTTAATTATAGAAGTTAATTCAGATGACCGTGTCGAGTATTATATCAAGCATAAACTGACTGGATTTTATAACCAATTATTCCGTAATAAGTTATTCCGTCGAGCCACAGGTCTTGTTTTTGTAACCAAAGAGTTAGTAAATAATAATTCGTTTAGCAAGTTCAATAGCCTTTTAATTACAATAGGAAATGGCATAAATGTAGATGATTTTCCAGCCATTATAGATACACAAAATGAGAAACCAAACTTATGTTTTATTGGTTCACCGGGTCAAAAATGGCATGGACTGGATAAGTTATTAACATTAGTCAAATTATTACCTAATTGTATTGTTCATGTCATTGGTCCAAGTCAGGAAGAGTGCTTGGCTTTATGGCATGAGTTGCCTTCAAATATAAAATTCCATGGGTACTTGACTGAAGTTGATGCAATTGATGTGATTTCACGAATGGATATCGGTATATCTACTTTAGCCTTACATAGAATAAATATGAATGAAGCGTGCCCGCTTAAAACCAGGCAGTATTTTGCTCTGGGACTTCCTGTAATAGGAGCACATTTTGATCCTGACCTTCCAGATGGTGCGGATTTTTTTCTTAATTTGCCTAATGTTGAGAATAATATTGAGCCAATGAAGGAAGAAATTTTGAATTTTGTTAACGGAAGTTTTCAAAATGATTCTTTACGTTATTCTATACGGCAATTTGCTTATCAGTATTTATCTGAGAGAAAAAAAGAAAATTCTCGTTTAAATTTTTTTCAAGAATGTTCTAAGGAGACGGTTTGAAGATTGCCTTAATTACCAGTTCCACCCCATTTGGGCCGGGTGAGAGTTTTGTGGTTGTAGAGGCCAATGCGCTTGCTAAAGAGGGGGTTGATGTTATGTTAGTTCCTACACAATTGAGATATAGTAAGCTACGTAATTTATATTTGCATCCTAATATAGTACTTAAAGCATGTGGACTTTTCTCCATTGAGGTTTGGGCTACTTTTATTATGGAATTTATTGCTCACCCAATTCAGTTGTTTAAAGTTTCTTTACAGTTGTTATCAGCTAAGCCGGTCATTATAGTTAAGAATTTTTTGGTCTTTCCTAAGGCTGTTTGGTTGGCCAAGTTAGTTAAGGGCATGGGTGTTGAGCACATTCATGCGCATTGGGCCTCTACGCCATCTACTGTTGCAATGATTGCCAGCCAAATTTCTACGGTTCCTTGGAGTTTTACGGCTCATAGGGGTGATATCGTTGAAAGTAATATGTTATGTGAAAAGTTGGAATCGGCGGCATTCTCTCGTTTTATTTCTAATAAAAGTATTACATTAGCTGAAAATATTTGCGACCATTTGTCGGCAACAGCAATATTGTTACATTTAGGTGTTAGTTTGCCAAAAGTGTCTTTCAAACCATGTACTGAAGAGAAGTTTGTGATTTTGTGTCCCGCTAATTTGATTGCAGTGAAAGGGCATCAATATTTAATTGAAGCCATTTCTTATTTAGTTAAAAAGGAAGAAAAAGGAGGGATTGAATTATGGTTAGCTGGATCAGGGCCTATGAAGCAAGAATTGGAAGCATTAGTAGTAAATCTCGAATTGGAACAAGTTATAAGTTTCCTAGGTGAGGTCGATCATAGGGACTTATTAAGAATGTATGAAGATTCTGTAGTACATTTAGTTGTTTTGCCAAGTCTTGATATGGGCAGAGGAATGCATGAAGGAATCCCCGTTAGTTTAATGGAAGCGATGGCTTATTTTATTCCAGTTATAGCGACTACTACGGGAGGAATTCCGGAGCTTCTTGGGGCTGGAGCGGGAATTTCGGTGCCTCAACGTAGTTCGACTGAATTAGCAGAGGCAATACACAAGTTACGTACTGATGCTGGTTATTATAAGCAGATTGCTTTTTTAGGACGGCAACGTATCTTCGAAAAATTCAATCTTGACCGTGTTGTGAAAATGCTACTTGCCTTGATTAATGATAATTTGAAATAAATGATTGGATTAAATTGTTTTAACTTTTTTCGTAAAACTATTTAGTCAACGTGGAATAATTTAATGAAAATATTAACAATACTTGGTGCTCGACCACAATTTATTAAGGCAGGTTCTGTGAGTAGGGAAATCATGCGTCAGTGTAGTGCAGGGGCAGATATTCAAGAGGTTATTGTGCATACGGGCCAACATTACGATGCCAATATGAGTGATATTTTTTTTGATGAAATGCAAATTCCTGAGCCTAATTATTTTTTGGGGATTGGAGGTAAAAGTCATGGTGCGATGACTGGCCAGATGATTGAAAAAATAGAAGAGGTACTGGTCAAAGAGAAACCTGATTGGTTGATGGTGTATGGCGATACTAACTCTACCTTGGCAGGTGCAATTGCTGCATCTAAATTACATATAAAAATTGCACATGTAGAAGCGGGTTTGCGTAGTTTTAACATGCGTATGCCTGAAGAGGTAAACCGTATAATGACTGATCGCGTGAGTTCTTTACTTTTTTGTCCCACACAAACAGCAGTGGATAATCTAAACCAAGAAGCCATTACAAATTGGGGTACGGATACCAAGGTTGTGTTGTCAGGTGATGTAATGCAAGATGGTGCGATATTTTACCGCGGTTTAGCACAGAAACCAGAAAACTTGACACTATCAAATAATCAAAATGGTTTCGTTTTATGTACTATTCATCGTGCGGAAAATACCGATGATACAGCTCGTTTAACAAATATTATTACTGCCCTAAATGAAATAGCAGAACAAAAACAAGTTGTTTTGCCATTACACCCACGAACAAAGAAAATTTTAGAACAGGGCGAGTACGATATTTCAAATCTGACGATTATTGAGCCTGTGGGATATCTGAATATGGTGTGGCTAATTGATTATTGTGATTTGGTTATGACAGATAGCGGTGGATTGCAAAAAGAGGCATTTTTCTTTTCCAAGCCTTGCATTACTTTGCGAGATGAAACCGAGTGGGTGGAGTTAATTGAAAATCGTGTCAATGTTTTGGCTGGGGCGGATAAAATCAAAATTCTTGAAGTCTTTAACGATAACTCAATATATAACAGTGAAAATACAGCATTAAATTTATACGGTGGCGGTCATGCGAGTGAACGCATTGTGAACGAGTTATTGAATGGCGACTAAAATACAAAAAACCATCTGGATTATTAATGAATATGCAGGTAGCCCGTATCATGGCATGGAATTTCGTCATTATTTTTTAGGAAAAGAATTATCGAAGTTGGGTTATAAGGTTACGATTATTAGTGCTAGCTATTCTCACTTATGGAAAAAACTTCCAGTTGTTACTGATAAATTTACTTTTGAAGACATTGATGGGATCAATTACTTATGGGTGAAAGTGCCTAATTATGGGGATTCTCATAATAAAAAGCGTATTTTAAAATGGCTTAATTTTAGTGCTAGCTTGTTTAGATTGCCTTTAATTAAAATGTCAAAACCCGACGTTGTTTTAGTGTCACCTATGGCAACTTTTCCTGTTTACCCTGCTTACAGGCTAGCAAAAAAATTTAAAGCTAAATTTGTTTTTGAGGTTAAGGATATCTGGCCTCTTAGCTTAATGGAAATTGGTGGTTATAAGGCGACGCATCCATTTATTTGCTTGTTGCGTTTTTTTGAACGCTTTGCATGGAAAAATGCAGATCATATAGTATCTAATTTGCCAAATTATGCACAGCATATTAAAGACAGTGGTTTTCATAGGGAAGTCAGTTATATTCCAAATGGTATTGATTTAGATGAGTTATCTAAAGCGCAAGAATTGCATGCATCAATTGTTGACCAAATCCCCGAGAATAAATTTGTAGTTGGTTATGTTGGGACAGTCGGTGCAGCAAATGCACTTAATCATTTTGTTGATGCGGCCAATGTGTTAAGAGATAATCGTGAAGTATTGTTTGTTATTGTAGGTGATGGTCAAGAAAAACCCGCTTTAATAAAACAAGCGAAAATGTTAGAGAATATACTTTTCATTCCTTCTATTGCTAAGCCTCAAGTGCAGTCGATGCTAGCATTGTTTAATATTTGTTACATTGGCTTGAAAAAAGAAAAGCTATTTGAGTATGGCGTTTCGCCCAATAAAATATTTGATTATATGTATTCTGGCAAACCTATTTTGCACTCTATATCCACCAGTAAAGATTTAGTACAAATGGCAAAGTGTGGTATATCAATTGAAGCTGAAGACCCACAAGCGATTGTTGAAGCCGTTTTAAAGTTTAAAACCATGTCGCCTGAACAACGCATCCAACTTGGTCAAAATGGTCACGACTACTCAATAAAAAAACACGACTATGCCAAGCTGGCGAAAAATCTGGAAAAAATATTATTATAGGATTAATGTATGGAGTTTATAGAGATTAATGAAAAGTCGAGTGAAAAATATTTGACTGCTATTGCAAGAGTGCATTATGAAGCTTACTCAAAAGAGCATTTTACTTCTTGTTTTTCCGTTACAAAATTGGAGAAATATTATGCTTTATTAATTCAAGCAAGTGATATTTCAATAATTGCGTTAGAAAATGATAGTGTCGTAGGTTTTATCATCTCTGGTAAGAGTGTATCTAAAGGAGTTGCTAAATTTACCAAGTTAAATCGTGGCTATCTTTTGTTATTACTTTTATCTCACCCCAAGTTTCTTTATCAAAAAATCAGATCTGTTGCTCTTAATAAAATCATAAAAACTAAGCCATCGCACGCTAGTTTTAGATTGCTTTCTTTTGCAGTCAGCTCTTCTAGCCAATCTAAAGGGTTAGGGAGTGAAATGCTTAGTTTTTTTGAGCGAGTTTTAATAAAACAATCTGAGTCAAGTTATGGTCTTTCTGTTAAGAGCGTTAATCATAGGGCTGTAAAATTCTATGAAAAAATGGGTTTTGTTTTAGAGAAAGAGGTCCATGGTTCAAAATACTTTTTTAAAAAGTTGACAGGGATTAATAAATGACAGGCTTTATTCCTTTCGCGTTGTCTGATATTGGTGAAGAGGAAATTTTTGAAGTTGTAGATACTCTGCGCTCGGGTTGGCTGACAACGGGGCCAAAAACAAAGCAGTTTGAAAAATGCTTTGAAGAGTTTATTGGGGATGGGGTTGCCGCAGTGGCTGTTAATTCGGCAACAGCAGGGCTTCACTTGGCTTTGGAGGCTGTTGGTGTTGGAGAGGGTGATGAGGTAATTACAACAACTCATACATTTACAGCAACAGCCGAAGTGGTGCGTTATTTAGCGGCGGACGTGAAGTTGGTTGATGTTGACCCAGTGACATTGAATATTGATGTGAATGCTATACGCAAGGCGGTCACTTCTAAGACTAAAGCGATAGTTCCAGTTCATTATGCTGGTCTTTCTTGTGATATGGATGCGATTTTTAATATTGCAAAAGAATTTGGTTTAAAAATTGTTGAGGATGCCGCCCATGCTCTGCCGGCAACATATAAAAGGCAAACCATAGGTGCTCTTAGATCGGATGTTACTGTTTTTAGTTTTTACGCGAATAAAACCATGACAACTGGAGAGGGAGGAATGGCGGTAACTAGACATTCTGAATTGGCGGAACGAATGAAGGTTATGCGCTTACATGGTATTAACCGTGATGCATTTGATCGATTTAGTTCAGAAAAGCCGGCTTGGTACTATGAGGTTGTCGCCCCAGGTTATAAATATAATTTAACTGATATAGCATCAGCGATGGGTATTCACCAATTGGCGAGGCTGCCCTCCTTTTTAGAAAGAAGAAAATACTTGGCTGATCGCTATCTTGCAGAACTGGCCGATTTGCCTTTAATTTTGCCGGCTGATGCGCCTAAAGGTGATGTTCATTCGTGGCATCTTTTTGTAATTAGGCTTAGGGGTGATGCGCCAGTTAATAGAGATGAATTGATTCAGGTTTTGGCGGATAATAAAATTGGTACGAGTGTTCACTACGTACCTTTGCATCGGCACCCTTATTGGCGAGATAAATATAATCTAGCAAATGAAGATTTTCCTGTATCGGACAGTGCTTACTTGGCAATGTTGAGTATTCCTCTGTATACCTTAATGAGTGATGAGCAACAAAATAGAGTTATTTCAGTTTTACAAGAGACGTTAGGGTGACTAAACGATTTTTTGACATAAGTGCATCATTTATTGGATTGCTTTTACTAATTCCTTTTTTCCTTCTGATTGCGCTATGGATTGAGCTTGATTCTAGTGGAGAGGTGTTTTTTCGTCAGGTCCGAGTTGGTCGATTTGGTATTCCTTTCAAAATCCATAAGTTTAGAACGATGTGTGTAGAGGCTGAAGGAAGTGGTCGGCTTACGGTGGCTGATGACATGAGGATTACAAAGTCGGGTAAGTTTTTGCGTAAATTTAAGCTGGATGAGTTGCCTCAGTTGATCGATGTGCTATTAGGTGATATGAGCTTGGTTGGGCCGCGCCCCGAAGTAAAAGAGTTTATTGATGAATATCCTGCTGATGTGAGAGAAAAGGTTTTATCTGTTCGCCCGGGGATTACAGACTTAGCATCAATTGAAATGGTTGATGAAAATAATATTCTCGGTCAGTATGATGACCCTCGGCAAGCATACATGGATGTAATATTGCCGATTAAACAAAAACACTACATTGATTATGTCGACAACCAGTCTTTTTGGTTAGACTTAAAGATTATATTCCTAACCTTTAAGAAAATATTGACTCGCTAAAGCCATGTAACAAAAGTCGTTTAATCAAGATGATTGACGGTGTAAATAATTCTGTGTAACTGCCAAATTTAAATATAGTCAGTTAGTCGCTCTTCAAACTCTATAATAAACCGATTGAGTGCAGG
>LWDU01032126.1_pt1 | contig 11298 bp, 3 predicted proteins | sample 727161 | NCBI WGS metagenome assembly LWDU01 (sample SAMN04566230, study PRJNA314399) | hydrothermal vent metagenome | isolation source: deep sea hydrothermal plume seawater | place: Mexico: Gulf of California, Guaymas Basin | collected 2004-07-11 | reverse complement strand
CCTCCAATGCCATCATAACTAGTTCCCTTAGTCGTCGTTTTTAAGGTGTTATTTCCCCATCCAAAACCACCGTAAACTAGATTATTTCCAAGAGTTAATTCGGCGTCCACCGTTGAACTTTTATGGCGAGTGATTTCAAATTCTATTGTATGATTTGCAGGGACATCAAACGAGAATACATCGTTAGCATCAATGCCGTCAATACAACCCGTATACTGTGAAGTAACATTATTTCCTAACGGTGCAACAACCGAACTTCTATTGTTGGGAGCATCAGCACCAAGTCCAGCATCGTCTAATCCATTTGGATGCCTATCTTCGCATGATTCTCCAATTAACATTGGCACTGCAGAAACATTGTTGTTATTCGTTTCCGTCTTTTCACTAACATTGCCATAACCATCAGCCCATACAATCCAATAATATGTTCCATTGGCGGTATTACTCGGAATCATAACTTGAGAATTCATGTTTCTACTACTGTTTTCAGCGAGATCTGTTTCACTTTGAGATTGTGAAATTAACACATCACCCCAATTGTAAATCTGGTCTGTGGAGAGAATAAATTGGCTTTCAAAGGCACCACTAGAAGTATTCCATTCATTGGAGACTGTGTAATTGACATCAACTGTTTGCCCGGCTTGTCCAGTAGTAGGGGCGACGACATTAGAGATGGTTAAATCCGGCATAGGAGGAGTATCATTGGTCCAAGTACGTAGTGTGTATTGGCCATCTCCAGACCAAACAGTCAATTGAATGTGAAATGAACCTGCAATCCCCGAGAGTGAAGTTCCAATAGTAGTAACCTTCTCTAATGAGCCAACACCAGCCGAACTATCGACAACATTGCCCCCTCCATCAACCAGATCTATGTCAAAATCAGCACCTGCTGGAACTACTAGTTCTACATCAACATCTTTTCCAGAAGTTATTGTTACCTCATACCAATCATCTTGATCATTTGCATCCATACAACCCTGGTTACCGGTTTGACCAGAGTTCGGATTTGTTCCCAAACTGCGCGAAGAATTTGCTGTATTGCCCGCATCACCACTTGCGCCAGCATCACTTTGGACTAGAGGACAAGCGGCTCTTGCGCCAGTATTTGAACTGCTACGAGGGGTAAGTTCATTCAAGGCTTTAGATTCCATTTGCTGAAATATATCTTGTTCGTATGTCGGTTGTGAATTTGCTGTTTCAAATGCAGCAATAACAGGTGAAATTGTGGTTGAAATCAATAACAAAGTTGCAACAAGTGTCAAAACGCGCCTATTGTCCATCTAACTTTGCACACCCCGATGGGTTATCAAACCTTCTTTCTCAAGAAACTGAAATAATAAGCAATTTTTCGCATCAAAACAAAATTGTTTTGAACTAATTATTAGTTATTAGGAGTCGGAGCAAAACTCAAGCATGGTGGCGAAACAACATAATAGAATGTTATTTATTTAAAGACTATGCAAAAAATATCTGCTACCATTTTTTGCCTCATTTTTCTTCAATCTTTTTCTACAATGGCGGGTTTTGATGCTTCATCCAACCTTTCACAAAGCGAACACATTTCCCAATCCAACCATAATACTTCAGAATATTTCAACAATTCAATGGAAGCTTCATCAAATAGTTCATGGCTAAACCTTGGCATTCCAAATAACATAATATTGCCAATATTATCGCCACAGCAACCGGTATTATGGGACTTTGAAGATGGGTTTGACGACCAATCAAACGGAGCACCTTTGAATTGGAATTGCCAAAACGATGCATTAGAATCGAATGGTTTTGCTTCTTTCGGCAGCACCCAGCAATCAACAAATCTCCATTCTTGCCAAATGGATTTTGCTTCAGGAACCTTACTGAATAATCAAGGGACTTATCATTTTGATGTTTGGATGGAAGAGGTGGTAACCGCAACTTCTAGGGGTGTGAAAATATTCGGTATATACAATGGTGAACCATTCCAATTTATAATCTCAAAAAATCCAAACGGGACATTGCATTCCCATGTGCCGCTTCATGATACAAATATAATAATCGATTGCCCTTTTGGTGTAATTGATATTCCTCAACCAAGTGCAACTCAAGATTTTCATGATTGGAGGATTTTTGTTGATCATTCCACCCGTAAGTTTTCTTTAGTCCAAGACGGCATTCTTAGATGCAAATTGGATTTCACCGCAATTGCTCATCCTACAGATGATGCGATAGACCTTGCTGCAAGAGGCTTTAGTGGCGATAATACTATTTCGCATTATGATCATGTAGGTTATGCCCCAGGTTTTCAATCATTTCATAATGTAGCCGATTATACATCACAAATAAAAAACTCAAACGATCAACAAGGGAATCAACATGATTATTCTAATTTAACAATTGACTGGTATTTCCCAGGAGTTGGCAATCATTCAGATATTGAGAAAGGAGTAGAAGTCGAATTAATCAGTGCTATTACAGGCAATGTGATCTATAATTATTCAGAGGATGAGATTAAGTTGGCAAAGAAGGACCGAGACACAAGTGTTTTCAATTTATCATCCATGGACTCTTCTGAAGAATTTAGAGTAAAGGTCAAGTGGTTGGAAAATCCAATGGTTGATTGGATTGGTATAGATTCGATTGAAGTTGGTATCGGGCAAGAGATTAACCCCGATTTAGCCATAGATGAAATTCTGTTCGACCAACAAAAAATAAGATATTCTGGTGAAAATGTAACCATTGCAATAAATTATTCAAACATAGGTACTAAGGTAACAGAAGGTGTAGAACATGGCCTTTATCTGGACGGACTTCTTATTGATTCACGATTTGATTTACTCGAAAACTTCACAAATTCAACTTGGCATATTTCACTTGCAAACCTTGGCAGCGGTTCACATAAAGTGGAAGTTCGATTAGACCATGGCGATACATTAGAAGAATTGAATGAAGAAAATAATCAAGCAAATATTTCATTGCTAATACACCCACAAAATTCACCAACAATTGTTTCTGGGTTGGAATTTGAAATCGGAATTTCTCAGCAATTAAATTTGCATTTCTTAGCGCAAGTTGAACAATTGGATGTGATGAAATTATATGCTGATTGGGGCGATGGAACAATTAATGAAATCAATGCACCAACAATGTTTGCAAGTCATTATTTCCAAGACTATGGCCAATACAATTTATCATTTTATGCAGATTTAGAGGGCGGCATTACCTCTAATAATACCACCTTTGTAGTACATGTGGTAAATGAGGCGCCAAATGCGGTATTGCGCTATAATGGGACTAATTCAACCACTGGTGAAAGTGTAATCTTTTCCTGCTTGGATAGCAATGACTGGCACGCCGATGAATTGATTTGCCAGTGGTATGTAAACGGTGAACTTTACTCATCTGATTCAATATTCATTTTTTCCTTTTCACAAAGCGGTGAACACCTAGTAAAATTGGTTGTATCCGATCAATTTTTGGCATCTGACAAGATATTAATCGGATGGCAAGTCAACGATTCGGAATATATTGGTCATATAATAGAACTCACCTATGACCTTCAACTTTATGAAAATCCTGGAGCGGCGATATACAAAATACATTGGCGCCAAGGTACTTCAGATGAAGTGAAGAATTTAGCCTATGCTACCAATAATAATCAAATGATTTATGATAGTATATTTTACGATTTGGAGGAAGGAAATTACCCTGGCATCCATAGTAAAGTAATCCAGGTGAACTATTATAATGATACTTATCCAACTGAATCGTTCAATATCAGCTATGAAATCGAAAATCTCAAACCATCATTTGAATCAACATTGGCAAAAACTGAGTTCGTTGAAGGAGAATATTTGGGAAATGATCTTTTTTCATATGATTATTATCTTCCTTGGGACAATAGTGAGGCCACATTTACATTGATGGATAATGGGGTTGAAATATTAAATTCCACCGGAGTGCCGCTAACTCATGACTTGAGGCAATATTTCTATGCTAGGGAATCGGGACCACATATTTTTGAAATTATAGTTACCGATACAGGGGGATTATCACATTCAGTAGTACATGAATATAATGTCTCCAATGTACCGCCAACAGCAAATATTAGTTGCGAATGGTTTGATGAGGATTTGAATAAATTCGTTTGCTATGCCAATGTCGTCGATTCAGAAATGGATTTAAATTTGATGAGCATCAATTGGTACTTGGATGGCGTGATAAATAGTGGTCACGGCAGTTCTCTAATCTTTGAACCATCCCGTTTATCGCATACAATAGCGGTAGAAGTAACCGAGCCAGAAGGCGGTCAAGCATTTTCAGAAGTAGAGTATGAATTTGATATAAGTGTGCTCAAATGGGGTGCTGATGATTCAAAGGTCAGCGATTTTATTTTTTATGGAGCATTTGCAATCATTCTTCTCGTTCTTGTAATAACAATAATATTAGTTCGCAATAGCGATAATAAAATTACCAATGACCTCAATAAACAAGATGAAATGTGGCAACAAGTAGAGCCGGAATTCAATCAGGAAGACCACAATTCGGTCTTCAATCTTGAGGAGTTGGAGCCGCAGAATTGACCGCGTCGGAAACACCGTCTTCATAGCGGCCGAAATTCGCTAAGAACATATTCGCTAACTTATCCGCCGTTGCATCAAAATCATCCTTATCAGTCCAAGTATTACGCGGTTGAAGGATTTCTTCAGGAACGCCAGGGCAAGTGGTTGGAACTTCAAATCCGAAGCGAGAATCAACTACATATGCAACATCATCTAATTCTCCATCCAATGCAGCGTTGAGCATTGCTCTAGTGTAACGAATCTTCATCCTCTTTCCTACACCATATGCACCACCGGACCAACCGGTATTGATAAGCCATGCATTAGCTCCATGTTCAGCCATCTTCAATGATAATAAATCAGCATATACACCTGGGTGCATAGGCATGAATGGTTCTCCGAAACAAGCGGAGAATGTTGCTTGCGGTTCCTTAACGCCAATCTCTGTTCCAGCAACTTTTGCTGTATATCCTGAGATGAAATGGTATGCTGCTTGGGATGGCGAGAGACGAGAGATAGGCGGCAATACTCCGAATGCATCACAGGTTAGGAAAATAACATTTTGTGGATGGCCACCCTTTGAATCCATTGTCCTATTTTCAATAAATTCAATTGGATAAGAGCCGCGTGTGTTCTGAGTCTTGGAAGTGTCAGTGAAATCAGGAACTCCTTCTTCATCCAAAACAACATTTTCTAATACACTACCAAATTTGCGAGTTGTTGCAAATATTGCTGGCTCATCTTCATCAGATAAATCGATTAGTTTAGCATAACAGCCACCTTCAAAATTGAAAACACCATTACTGCCCCATCCATGTTCATCATCACCAATAAGTGCGCGCTTAGGGTCTGCGGATAGAGTTGTTTTTCCAGTACCTGAAAGTCCAAAGAAAATAGCGGTATTCTCGCCTGTTGTATTCGCAGAGCAGTGCATAGGCAGGATGCCTTTCTTTGGTAGAATGAGATTCATTACTGAGAAAATAGATTTCTTGACCTCGCCAGCATATCGTGTTCCGCCGATGATGACTTCCTTTGCGGCATAATTGACGATTACAAAACATTGTGAATTCAAACCATCTTTTTCTGCATCGGCTTCAAAATGAGGTGCATGGAAGACAGTGAACTTTGGTTGATGATTCTCAAGTTGTTCCTCGCTTGGGCGGATGAACATATTACGTGCAAATGCATTATGCCATGCTGTTTGATTGATTACTCGGATTGGTAAAGCCTCTGAAAAGTCGGCACCACAATATAGATCTTGAACAAAAAGCCCCTCTTGTGCAGATAAATATTCAATCACCTTTGCACGCATTCTTTGGAATGTATCCTCATCGCATGAAATATTGACATCTCCCCAGTTTACATCATCGCTAGTAGAGGGCTCATCGACAATGAATTTGTCATTCGGAGAACGCCCTGTTCTCTCTCCTGTTTCGGTAACTAATGCCTTGTGAGCGCTGTAAACACCTTCTCCGCGTTGATGTGCAATTTCAATTAGAGCCTTTGCTTCAAGGTTCCAGTGAACTAATCCGGAGGGGCTAATCCCGTTTTGCGAGAGGTCTCCCGAGGGAGTCCCGATGGTGCCTGCCATGAGCAGGCCTTCTGCCGACCCTCTTTGTCCCTTTTGGTCGCAATCATGTTCAAAATCGCTGCAAAAAGACCTCTCAATCATTTTCAAAGCAGTATTTCACGTCATCCAAGTAGTGAGGAATGAAGCGGAAGTAATGTTACAATAATCTCACAAGAGTTGAAGGGGGGAATCCGTTCATGGCTATGCCATGAGTGAAGAGGGAGAGGGTGAAAAAGCCACCCCGCCTCGTCATTCCAATCAAAATGACCTACTTCGAAAGAAGAATTTTGACCGCGCTAAAGGATTAGATGTATCATCGTTTATGGTTTCCAATGATGAGCCGGAAGCACCTTCTCAAGCCGAAGTAATTCCACAGCCCAAAGAAGATGTGGAGCAAGATATTGCGGTTGGACAAATGACTGAGATTTTCAGTCGCGGCGATGCCCCTAGCAACCAGCCAGGTGCAATCCAACGCGATGGGACAGTTTCTAGTCCCAACGAACTTGATACTGTAACAGATATTGCTGTACATGGTGAAAAACAACTCAGTAAGGGTATGATGGTTGCAATGATCGTCATTTGGACGATGATAGGGGCGTTAATAGGGACCAATCCAGAGATCCCCCCACTTCTAAGTTTATTCGGACTCGTATCGATGGCGATATTCGGATTATTTTGCGGTGAAAATTGGATTCCAAAAAATCACATGAGATTACTCGGTGTTACATGGGTTATCATTTCAATGAAATTATTGTACGGATTGATGCTCGATATTTGGCACTGGGGTTGGTTTGATTCATCTCCAATCGGCTCATCTCAAACATTAGGAATTGCCCTATTGACATTGGTTGGATTCAATATCGCAATTGCGCAACGTCATAATGAAGATGCAATCGCCGCCCAAGCAACAATTGTATTGATGGTGGTTGGAAGTGCAACAGGAGCGATTTATGGTGAAGTGGGAATTGCCGCAATGATCGGTTTGGGAACATTGATTTTCCATGGTCTTGCGATATTAAGAAATTCTGGTAATTTAGCATCATTAGGAATTGCAGTATCCTATTTGTGGATTGGTGTCCATGCGATTTCAAGTGGTTGGAATCTATTTGGATTAGAAATATTGTCATTTGATGATGATTTACTTCTATTCCTGCTAATGGCTGGAGTCACTGGAACCAATGCAGCCATGGCAGCACATTTCGTAAAAGCAGATAATTGGTTTTCAGATGGCTTGAATGCACTTGGATTAGGTAAACCGGGACTATGGGCGGTATCGGTTAGTTTGGGGATGTTTGGGGCTTTATTGGCTATTGCTGCACATCGATTAGAAACCGGTTATGCTATCGCACAATTGGTCTTGCTAATTACCGCTTTTACAGCATCCTATCTGGTGGTCAGAGGAGTTGAATGGTCACAAATTGTGCCCTATGTAATATTGCCAGCGCCATTGCTTCTCGGCATGTTAGTACTACTCACTTCTGACACCTTTTCAATCGAATTACCTTGGGGATTACAATCATATACACTTTATGCAGTTTTCACTTCAATATTGACAAGTACAGTTCTATTGAGAAATCAAACCGTAGTGTCAGACCACGTATTATGGATGGGTGGGCTTGCTATTATCATTCTTCTAACTCTGTTAATTCCAGCAAATGATTCTGGAACTGGTGCTCGAACATTATTGATATCACAAGGATTTGTTTGGGGTGGACTCGCATTTTTAGCCCTGCGTAGGGATTCACCTTCAATCGCAGGAGTTGCAGTATTAGCGCCTTGGGCTTGGTTATTGATATTCGCTACCAATGCTGAAAGTCGTTTGATATCTTCTGATTTTATTCCAATTAGTATTGAACAATGGGATTTAGCAATTTGGCTAGGAGTTCTTGTTATTCAGCAAGTTTCTGTTAATGTAAAACAGGGTGGTGTTGGAATAAATCTCGCAGCGCGCCTACTTGGTTTATCGGAAATTGGCGCTAGAATGAGAGATTCAGGATTGCTAAAATTATGGAATATGAGTTTTATCATTAGCGTATTCACAGTGTGGGCAATCGCTCGTCCCGGTGCATTACCTGCATTCGGAATGTTGTGGACATTGGGTGCTCTATTAATCTCACATTCATACATGGTATTAATTGGCAAGCATGATGGAAAACCTCGTACTTTGATGACCATATGGGGAGTTTTTGCAATAATTCTCTCATACTCATTTGGATTTGGAGGAATATTTGCAACCTTCCTCGTAATCGCAAGTTTACTACTTCTTCTTCATGGAGATAATATGCGTAAAGACGAAGTCCATTTAGCAGAAATTGAAGCGGCTGAGGCGTTACCAGGACAATTGCTTTCTTTGATGATGGGACTTCTTGCAGGACTATTCATTGTAATTGCTCTAAAGCCTCTTAATCAACAAGATCTATCTGGAATAGAGATGTTACCAGATGCAACAAGTAATCTCTTGATATTAGTATTTGTTTCATATGTTGGCTTGGTACTATACTTGCGAAGAGCAGCAAAGGTTGAGAAGATGTTACCGCCAGCAATAGCAGCAATTTCCTTAATCGTAATGATGGGGCTTGCTGGAAGAGCGGAAGGGGTCGCAATAGTCGATATTCTAACACTTGTAGCCTTCATGGGTTCTGGCGCATATTTGGCATTCCAAGGAGAGGTTCGTTCAGGTTTGCAAGCGCTTGCAAGAAAAGAAGACAGAATTGCAGAAATTGAGCGAAAACAACAACTTATGCAAGAGTTATTGCAAACATCAGAGCAAACACAAGCAGATTCCAGCAGCAACAATCAGTTAGATAATAAGTCCAATTTGCGAATGATTGATACTCAAATGTTAGAGTTAATAGAAAAACAGCGCAAGCGTTCAAAGCGTTCAGGGTCTATCGGAAAATATGATTTAGAAATTGGAGATATCCATCATCGGCCAACAGTTGTAATGACTTTCTTAGCGGTTACAATATTGGTATCAACATGGTTTTCATTTACTACTGCAGGAGGTTTCCTCGCCTTAGGATTCAGTGTAGCAGTATCAATTCTATTCATCACATTATCACGTCTAAGAGCAAATCAAATCGGTTTGCGCCTTCCCGATATTATGGGGATTGAATTACCTGTAGCTATCTCAATGGTCGGTTTAGTGTTAGTTCATATTGCAGGAAGAGTATCTCAATCGGTAGTAACTCTTGAGGAAACCTATCACCTATTACTATTATTTTCTGGGCTAGCGGTACTCGCTGGAGTAGGCTTAATGGGAAGAAACGACCTTGGAATACGTATTCCAAATGCTTTGGAGGGCGTGATTTACTTATTTGCTTTGGACAGAATATTGGCATTATTAGTCGGTGGAGAGGTTCCTATTCCACTACAAACAGATCCATTTGCTTATTCGCAATTCATGTCTTGGACTCTTCCACTATTGGTTATGGAAGTTTTAATCCTGATAGCAGTATTATTGTTTGATTGGGTAGAAGCACAACGTCTATCGCGTCAACTTCCAGACCACAGAGGTGCAGCAGGACGCAGTGCTTGGGTAATGATGGCCTCATTACTATCATTTGGACCAGCAGGAATTATTGCTGCGGTATTAACAATTCGCAGAGGAGTGAATTGGACTCAACCAGCCGCAGTGTTAACCGCGTGGTTGGTTGCCCCATTGATGGTTTTCGCCACCTTGTTTTGGCTACCAGATTTACTATCCATATCAACCCAATTTGTTTTGTCAGAAATCGTATTAACATTTGGAATTATTTCAGTTATTTTCTCAGCATGGACGGTAATTTCTCGCAAAGGACTTTGGCTTACATCGGGACTTTGGGCCAGTCACATGCTAATATTACCGGCAGTATTTGCAATGAGTAATTTACTATTCGTCATCATTGCAGCATTCGCTCTCAGCGCCACCGCGTGGGTTAGCGGCATCCTAACATTGCGTAAAGGCTGGAGAATTATCGGAGCATCCGATTTACTTCTTGGATTATTGTTCGGAGGAATATTCTTCATTTCCGGTGCCGGCATCGGTGCGATTCTCATCGTCCTATTTGGTTCAGCAGTATTGCTTGGAACCATTACATACCTAACTCAAACTTACGAAGGCCATTTGTCTGAAGATTGATTTCACAAGCACATCTTGTTTGAAAGAAGAGATGATATTTCACCAAGAATATTTTCCATCCCCGAATTATCCAAACCAATTCCCAATCTCAGTGAAACATTAATTTTCGCTTGAGTCCCAGAATTACGAATTCCAAGAGAAAGTGGGCAATCGTCCAATAACGCTTCAATTAACATTAGATTCTCTTCACCATCCAAACCATGTCGATTCCAATGAGTTATTTCTCCGAGTTTATTCAACCCAGTAAATGCAACATTTGCAACATCATCAGATAATTGATTTCTGCCATCCCATAGGGTTCTGTCAACCTCTAATCATCTCTGTATTTCCGATACAAGATTTAGCCAACAAATAGGAAACAAGTGTTGCAGCACCATCTCCTACCAAAGACCAGTGATCTTCTAATTGAGGATGACGACTTGGTAAGACGACGTGCCCTGAATCCTCCACACCGAATAGTTTCGGCATCTCTTTGCCAACCAATTCTCTCTTACACAATTCAACACTAAGCCAACGGTCGCCGACAGCGGTTTCACTGGTGATTATTTCCAATCCGCTACATGGATTACTCAATAAGGCCAAATCGGATTCAATACTTGCAGCCAAATGCCATTGGCTATTAGGACTATTTTTTGCAGCAGCCTTTAGCAGTAAATCTGCGATAGCATCCCCGTCTACAACTTTGTAGCCAGTTTCTGTTGCTTCTATTATCAAGCATCTATCTCCATCTCCATCCAATGCTGCACCTACTACTGTTCCCGCGGAAGCAGGTTGGACATTCCTTAGCAACAAATGAGATTCATTCATCGCTTCTTCAATTGTCCAAGTATCGGTAGGCGATAATTCACCAGCACCACAATCTTGATTCATTGCCTTTGCATTTTGACTAACTTCTTCACTACTGATACCACATTCACTTAACCACTGAGCAAGCCAAGTGGATGGTGCGCCCTTTGAACAATCCAAAATTAGAGGATTAGCAATATTTGCATGAGAGAATGACTGTCCAAAGTCCTTCCACATTTTCATTCGTTGAGAAAGCCATTGTGAATGTTGCTTTTGAGCCCGAT
>LWDU01001366.1_pt1 | contig 11298 bp, 2 predicted proteins | sample 727161 | NCBI WGS metagenome assembly LWDU01 (sample SAMN04566230, study PRJNA314399) | hydrothermal vent metagenome | isolation source: deep sea hydrothermal plume seawater | place: Mexico: Gulf of California, Guaymas Basin | collected 2004-07-11 | reverse complement strand
CATTACAGAGACATTCAAACAACACTTTATGCCACCGACTCCGATCAAACATCAGAATCGATACTGCATATGCCCACGCAGTATTCTCGATGCGGGTCAGGTAGACACCTGCAAGAGTGTCGTTTTCAAGCATACTGTGCCCCTTAGATGCATCTTCAGACGCAAGGAGTCCATTGCATGCAACGTTCTGCAAGGCATATGGATGGCCACCGTGGAACATGGTCTTCCATCCCGACGTATCGCGGTTATCGTCGGAATGGCCGCTCACCTCGTAGATCAAGACGGAACCATACTGCTCTGGTTGAATGACACCATAGAAGTCGATGTATACTGCGGTCTCTGGACGTTGCTGCCACCACATCTGCCAAGCTGGCTCGTACTCCGACGCACCGCCTTGGTGTCGAGCAAGCGCTGGATATTTTCCATCCGCGGTGGTCATGGCTTTGTTCCACTCAAGGCAGATGTCACCCCTTGCATCGCTGAAGCCGGGCCTCTCTGTGCGCCTCTTCACTGCGTTTGACGTTTCCAACCAGTCCTTACCAGTCTTCGCCATGTCAATGAAGTCTTCGGAGAATGCGCTGCAAAGAGGAGTGCTGAGGTCTCGATAAGCGACCTGACAGTGCACTAGAGCCGAATCGGTTAGGGATGGAGCCTGAGTTATTAGAAACATCCTTACAATCAAACTTGTCATAAGTCTCCACATATTTATATATCGTGATTTTTTCACAACACGCTGGGAATGCAAAGTTCTAGCAGCTTTTGCTCTTTCACAAGCATGGTCAAGCATTTCCTGGATCCTAGTCTGATCTTCTCCATCGACCTGAGCCGACGGAGGAGGGATAAGGGCGGGATTGCTACTTGAGGAAGAATCAGAATCAGGACTGCTTCCCTGATCGCTACCAAAATGAATGCACCTTCTGCACCACACTGCACCATCTTTCATTGACCAGCAGTCATCGCACACACGGATTCTTGCACTGTGGGAATTGGGGATACACACTTCACATTCTCCGGTAGTGTTGTGATCTCCACACAGAAAACAAGTGATGCAACTGACTGGAGCCTTGGTTTCACCAATGGCGCGTGCCTCATCTCCCGACCTTGATAGGTCGAGAGCAGCTGAAACTCGTGGTACTGTAACAGGAGGAGATAAAATACCTTCTCCGTGCATAGCTGCATGTAGGGTAGCTACAACACTAGTAGAGGCCAACTTGGTCAAGGCATCTGCAAGCATCACATCAGTCTTACAGTGCTCCAAGCTGGCTCGCCCAGTGAGATGCTCCTCATGGAGACGATGCCCTCGGACTGCAAAGTAGCGAGTCCTCCAAGTGGCACCACACTCAGCGATGGTCAATGCTGCCTTGTTGTCAATCAGCAATCTGACCTTGGGTATCTGAATACCGAGGTCACCAATCAACAACCGCACTCCCTCACAGATCTGCCAAGCCAATGTCGCAGCGTTGAGCTCTGCTTCTGCTGTGGACAAAGTTGACACAGTCTGTCTTGAGGAGCGCCAGACAATGATCGAACCGCCAAATGATATAACTAACCCTGATTGAGACCTGGTATCTGACCCGGCATAACCAGCATCAGACCAAGCTAAGAGGTCAGATAAATCTCCAGAACATGATATCAAAATACCTTGATCCCTGGACGCCGCCAGAAACCGAAGGATCTTGTCAGCTAATTCTTGACTCCACTTTGCGTGCTTTGAGCTGGCTGATGCCAGAAGAGAGGTGTAGTAGGAAAGATCAAGACGGGTGCGCGTGGCTAACCAGTTGAACTCACCACTATGACACTGCAACTTCTTGAGAGCTGCAGCTGATGGTATGAGTTCCTCTGGCAGCTTGTCAATCTGCACCGTCGAGTTTCCCTTCAGCCGGGTAAGTCCGTACTTAGTCAACAGCATGTCAATGAATGTACGCTGATGAAGAAGGACATCCTCATTCTTCTGCATCACCATCTCAATTCCTAAGAAGGTGAAAGGATTTCCAATGCTAAGAGTCTTCTCCTTGTCAAGAGTCCAAACACTGCCAAGAGCGGCTAAGAAAGCATTTCTCATGGTACCTGCATCAGTCTGGAGCAGGAAGTCGTCAACATAGACAACCATAATGCCCAGCAACTTATTTGATGCATCACCTTTCTGAGTCAACAGCCACACTTGTGAATCCGACGGACAACATCGAAGGTAGTATGTTTTGTTACCTACACTCCATTCCAGCTTACGCAGCTGGCTGTCACGCTCGGCCGACCACAGAGCTGGCGACTCACGGAGACCGTAAACCGCCTTCTCAAGTGTCCAGTAAGTCCCTGCAGGAACTAGTCCCCAGACAACCCATTGTGTCGGTGGTTGAACCACAACAAGTCTTCCCTCAGGTAATTTCGCATTGAGGAAAGCTCCCTTCACGTCATGTTTTGATATCATCCATTTCTTAACTCGACCAATCTTGAGACTGGCGAGCAGAGAGGATGGTTCTGCTTGGGCAGTCCAGCTCTGCTGGGTGGGATCCACTTCAGCAAAGTTGCCACACACACATGCTCTGCACTTGATGTAATCCTCCGACTCCTGCTTTGACCAGACGCACAACATGGGTAAAGCTCTTCCATGCTGTCTGATTTCTTCAGGAGTAGAGTTGTGATAGGCTTGAGTGTTGACGAAATTCTTTGTCATTTCTGCCTCTGCCGCAAGTTTCCATCTCTCTAACTCTGGACCTGTACTTGCTTTTACCTGAGCCGGTGGAACGATGGTTTTGCCCTCATCCTTGACAATTTGCTGCATAGCTTCCACATCAACCATCTCAGCATGAGGATCTTCGCCCTTTGCCGGAGTGGTTAAGGATGCCGCAATGTCTCCAAGATACGGACTGAGTCTCAGGAGATTCCTAAGCCATCGCTTCTTGCGACTCTGGCGACGATGGGGACGGGGAGCTGGTGTTGGCTCCTCCTCCGCATCTGCTTCGCAAGGTTCCTTCTCTGCGACCACTGGAGGGATAGGCTCGTCGAGGAGAAACGGTTCCCCGACGGCTATCTGTGGTCCTCCGTAAATCGCATACTCGTCATCAAACTCTACATCACTCTCAGCTGATTCCCCACTAACCGACAACTCATCAGATGTCGATGGAACGTCAGTGGGTGTTTCAAACTGATGAAGGAGATCCCCAGGTAGCTACATCTGAATAAGCAACACACGCATGAGGACACTCTAAGAGCTTGTGGTGAGATGAGGACGGAGGGAGGTGCACAGAGACTGAAGCAACTAGTGCCTCCTGAAGCTCCTCAACCTCTTCCTCAACTATGGGTTCGCACATATTGGGCAATGGTTCGACCTCAAGAAGAGGTGCCTCAACAACTGGAGGTGGAGGAGTGGCCTTGAGACACTCCCCCCAAACCAAAGTATGTGGGCTATCAGAACGATGCTTCCGCCTCGCACAGATGCAATGAGGACATGTTGCTGTTTCCCTGGTAGCACCATCAGGCATGGGTGCCACAGGAGCAAGAGTCGTTGCATCATAAAGCTCAATCGGTGGAATTGGAGTAGGAGCATCTGGGGCATCCCAATCCGACATGTTCACTTTGACCCAAGTCAAATCATCATCACTCATTCCCTGAGGTTGGATGTTGGTACGGGCCTTCACTAGGCCATGCTGATATGTCCAGCTCGCACCAGATACACCTTCACAAGGTCCGAAGATGGTAGCTGGATCAGCCCGAAGCATGAATGCGCTTCGAGGAGGTGGTTCTTTCACAACCATCACTCTCGTGCCAAAAGGAACCGCTGGATACTCTTCAAGTCCTGCATCTGCCCTACACAACTGCGCGGCAGCCAAAATGGCGACGCCCCACCAGTTAATGGGTAATCTGCATCCGCCGAGTAAATAACGTGCTCGACGCTTGAGTATGCCAACAAATGCCTCTGCTGGATTTGCATTCGGGTCGTAACCTGCTGTGGTGGTAGGCATGATGCCCTTTTCAATCAGAAACTTCCTTAGATCGTGTGACGTAAACTCACCTCCCTGATCACTGTGGAACCTGAAGATGATTTCAGTTGGATAGTTTGCATGATCATTGTTAATCTGCACCAACAACTGTTTGATGGCCTCTGTGGCGTCATCCTTGGTACCAAGAAGTGCAGCATAAACAAGTGCACCTTTTGCTTTCTTGGTTGGCAAGGAATCTGATGAGCCTGTACCCGAAGTTGGATTGCGTTCATACTGAGTTCCTGCATCACAAGTCTCCGCAGTCATATCAGGTCGGACTGTGAGAACTAGGAAATAGAAACAGGGATTCTTGTGGGTGAGTTTTCCAGGTCGAGGAGTGGCAACATGTGGACCTGATAAGTCACATGCGCACACACCTAACGACACATTGGACCTCCGAGGATGAGCTCTTCTTCTCAGAGCAGCACCCTGCCACAAGGAATTCTCAGCAGAATACTTTTTGTACTGCCATGGGGCCTTGTCTTTGTCAAAAGATGTAACAAGATCCTTGACGCCTTTGGTCTTTAGGACTTCTGGAGCTGCCGTAGGGACAGGATTCGCATCCTGTATATCAAACATAATGTCCTCGACCCAATCATCAGCATCAGCTGGCCTTTCACCGACAACAGAAGCCGTTATCGGTGGCATCCTATGCTGCCATGGTTCACCGACAGCAGCTGCTGTCGATGTTACAGGGGCGGGACCGAAGTCTGACTTGTCTTTCCTGTAAGCCCAGTGTGCATCATCATCATATGGAAATGGTAATGGTGCCTGCAAAGTCCGCTCTCCTGTGCTGTTAGCTTTTAACCACGGCTGAACAAACTGGTTCCAGACCTTTGTGAGGCCTTTTTCTTTTGCAATTGAATGCAAGGTACCAAGTTGTTCATCCCATGACATCCTGACAAACTTGCTCACTGATGTGCCATCCGACAGGAGACTTCTCCCCCCTTTGCAGGCATCAGCAGGCAATTGAGCTTCTTGTAAAATCCGCTTGCACTCTTCATCAGGATATAATGCCGCAGAGGCTGCAAGACCTCCTCCTCTCAAATGCAGATGGTCATGTCCACCAGAACATAACTGTTGCAAGAAATGAAACACATGCGAGCTCTGAAAGTGAGATCGCTTTCGCACATGTTCACCGTTGAGAGATGGTCCACAGCTGCACTGGTCAAACAAGGCCAGAAAGAAAGGCAGCTGTCGCAGTATCTCTAAGGGACTCTTAGCAAAGATGTCTGAATATGCAGAATTCTCAACAATATATTTTCGATCTAGAAGAATCTGGAAAACGCACGCCACTGCAAGAAATGCCAGCGTGGATGTCTCCTTTGTCCTTCTCTCCTCTCGCTTTTCTGCGGTCACTGCTCTGGAGTCATTGCCCCACGGAGCACAGTTAGGAGAGGCAAAGAGACAATCCGTTCCGTGTGATAGAAGGCCTTTCAGCAACTTCAGCTGATGTTCCTTCTTTGACAAGTTCCAGCCATGTCGGTAATCAATAGGAGGATGGTGTGGAACCTCTGAGTCTTTAGCATTTCTGCTCAGAGAACATGAACCACCATACCACTCCCACATCTTCACGTTGGAGACCGCCTTGCCTCCCGACTGCTCAGCAAAATGCCGATCCAGCAAGTCGGGTGTTACAACCTTGGCGGTTTCTCCCCCGTAATAAACATCTGGCAAGTTCTTGTATTTGGAAATTACATTATTAAACTGTGGCTTCGACATGTCTGTGAGGAGATGTTTCAAACTCGCTCTGGTTTCAGACATGGAAACCGCATTCCGACACACTCTTGCGGCTGTCGGAAGTTGAGTGACTAAACCACTGCGCCCTGGGACTGTGTGTTCAGGAAGATCTGTAATGCACTTGTGCAGATCATCCTTGGTGATGTAGGGTAACGTTCCCCACATCTTGATTTCAATCACTCGATCTTTAGGCGTGGTGAGGGTGTGGCTAGCACCTCGTCTGATATCACAGCCTCGCTCATACAAGAAACCTTCAGGAAAGAGATCAATGTTGTCTCCTTCTGGGTTGAAGGGGACAATCACTTTTGGTACTCCCTTTGGTCCTACTTCACGACGACCTTTGCATTTCCCAAATGCTAAAGTTAGATCATCATCGAACTTCTGACCTTTGTGAGATTTCTCATGAACCATGTGCACATTTGCCCATGAATCCAGACCAATGCAATGGCGAGGGAAAATGACAGACGGCTTTGGCCTTGGCATCTTTGCCTCCGCCCTTGCCTCGGCCTTTGCCTTTGTCACCGTTACCTTTGCCTTTACCGCCATCTTTGCCTTTACCGCCATCTTTGCCACCTTTACCACTGTCCTCTCCTTTACCTTTGCCTCCTTTACCTTTACCCAGTTCAGGAGCAAATTTTGCTCTGCGTGCTCGGTACTCGTCCCATGATTCCTGCCACTTAGGATCTTTACCGCCTCCTGGTACATGACAATCTTTGGTGTTGTGACCTTTTATGCCACATGTCACGCACCGATTTTCGGTGATTGGAAATCCTTTGTGTGCAAAGAGACATGAAATACCTCGCTTGCATTCGCCGGTATTGGTCCAGTTTGTGCAGGGCTTAGCCCACATATTGACTGTCGCTGAGTTGCTCCACAGAGCCTTCACTTTGGCCTCAGGCACAACCGGAGTAGCAGCAGGGGGCTCAAGCTTTGCTTTTGCCGATGCAACCCGCTTCTTCTCCGTGTCCTTGATTTGGTTGTGTCGAGCCTTCTGGTTATCCGTGAGAGGAAGACCAGTACTCTGGCTATTATTTCCAGCCAATGCCAAAGCTCCCAATTCGCAATCTGCAAACTGGGCCACTGCCTCAATCGCTTTGAGATCCACATGGTGAGGAAGTCCAAGTTCATTCTTCAAGGTGATCCAACGAAGGTTGAGCTGAGGCTCTGCCTTGTCGAAAACCACACTGAAAATGGACTCCATAGCTGTGTACGTCAGGAGGAGTGCTGGTGGTGCAAGACTAAGTTCCGCCATGCGACGAATGGTCTCCTTCCACTTCAGTAACTCAACCTGTGCTGCTCTCGGCTGAGAACACACATGTGGATTGCGAAGGCTGTATTCCAACGCCACTTGTTCTGCTGCACTACCAGGTGCAAACTGCTTGAATGTCCAGAAGACAAGTACGTGAGTCTCATCAGTCTTGTTTTGACGAGATCGCATAGCAACCCACTCCTTGATCATGCCTGGGAGGGCATCCAAGAGTTTAGGTCGCATCCAGGAATCAATCTGCTCCCATGCCTCTGGCATGATATCTGTGGGCATAATCGACTCTCTGTCCTTGAGACTGGCTGCTAGGAATCGCTTGTAGGCCACTCCTGCTTTCTGCAGACACCAACGCCACCAGTTCTTCAAGTGAGATCCAACTGGTATAAGCGACTGTTCTACAGCAGTCTTCCAGCCAAGCAGACGATTTGCCCTGGTGGCAATGTCTCCTAGCTCCAACTTTGGCAAAGTAGCCAGATAAGTCTGGATTGCCTTCATGATCATTCCAAGTTCCGCTGTGGTAGGAACAGGCGGTGATACAGTCGCCTGAACTAAGCCTGGCGGAGCCGACACTTCTTCTGCTCCCAAGGGAAGTGAAGGTGTCTGACAACCAAACTGCAATGGAGGCACGATAGGTTGCGCATTACCTGCATCGGTGTCTCCCGTCGGCCTCTGAGGGGGCGACGAGCGGTTGGGCTGCATACCTGCTAGAAACGAGAACACGTCACTGTCCGTGGGAAGAGGTACAAGATTTAATCCTCCGTCCATGACCTCGGTGACAAGTTGACCGCCGTCTCCATTACTAGCCACTTGTTCGCCTGACAACGCATCTGTCATTGGCGGACGTGAGCTCTGGAATGGTGGCTGGCCTTGAGCGCTCCTGAGTAGGTCTGCTACTCCTGCCTCTTGTACAACAGACTGGACTGGGCCCGACTCAACTGTTGACAAAGGTGCACGGAGATCATTGACTCGAGAGGGTGGAACATCACTCCCGTACCAATCCATCTCAGCGTCCTGGGCTGGCTGGTCACGAGGGGTATGAATCCCATAGTGCCGAGTGTGTGATGCCTCTGCTTCGGCATCATATCGTTGCATGCGAAGATGCACATCAGCAACATGAATCTCAATAGTACTTACTGACATTTGGAGTTCAGAAACGGCCCTGGACAGCTCTTCATTTGCTGCCTGGGTTCGCTTCAATTCTGCTTTAAGCTCCAAGATCAGGGTCATCCCTGATGATTCAACTGCTTCAGGTACATCCCACTCAAGACTACGAGGTAGTGGAACTTCCTCGTCTCTTGGACAAGTCTCTGGTGCTTCGGCTGGTGAGGTTTCCTCCCTCTTAGTTCCAGCATAGAAGGACTCTTGTTTCTGGCTTTTCGCACTGTCGAAAGAATGTGCGCTGCTTGGTGGAACAAGCTGCATCTCTGGAAAGTTGGTAGGCAACAACGTCCTAGGATCCACTGGTTCAGCCAATCCAGCGGAAGCCTGTAAGAGCCTTTGTTGACGCAACTGTTGGTCAACCCAATCATCAGGAGTCATCCGCGGCTCATCCCGACGAGGCGTCGAGGAGGAAGGACCTTCATTCAACTTAGATCCCTTGGCTCGGAAGTATGTAGACGCAGGGAAGCCCCGACAAGTACCTGTAAAGGTATGGGCTTGTCGATTCTTACCAAGATCACACTTAGGGCAAATGGTGCCATCCAGAGTACCAAGATCTCCAGTCGAATTGGACCGACGGATTGCAGTTGTCCTGACAAATGAAGGGTCAGGAATCGGGGGTTGTAGCAGGGCTGCCTGCTCACCACCACCTGATGATGCGCTTGAAACACCTCGTGCAATACCACGAGTGAGAGCGAAAGCCGCTCCAGCCGCTGTAGCAGCTGCTCCTCCGACGGCAATGCCAATCGAAGCTGAAGTTCCGACAGCGTTTCGTGCGATCTCACGCCAAGCTTGCACTTGACCGGAGAGAGAACGTTGCCATTCTTGCCGGAGGTTAACATCTGTCATAGATGCATATTGACCGGTGACAATTCCCATACACTTGTGACAAAAGGCATAGCCTTGAAAGTGTTCAACTCCAATGCATACGGCATGACCGTATAAGCCACAGTTGGCACACAGAGATGGGTCTGGGACTTGGAATCCACAGATTTGACACTGGCATTCAATTCCCAACAACAATTGATTGTTGGCTCCAACCAGCATCTGGTTGGATGGGTCATTTGGGCTCATAACCCTTGAGAGTGCGCACACAGCATTCTGCTCTGGTTCCTGGTATTGTAATGACCTTAGAGTCATGTCCTGGAAGTCGGCGTTCGGTAAACCTGGAACAGGGATGGGCATGCGTACCCAGCGGGGATCGGGGTTATCCATAGATGCCCTGATTGGGCCATAGGGAATTGGTTCGGATACTCCTGTTGTGGATGGGGTGGAAGGGCGTGTTGTGGGACCAGCATAACCCTCAGTCAACATGATATAGTTCTCGGACATGTTGATCTTTTCCTCTGTCTCGGCACTGCTCACAATGTCACAGAGTAATCGTCAAACGGGTGCAGCTGCTCTGCCCTTGGTCTGCACGTCTCGAACGTGCAACTGTTAAGAGTATCTTTTATCTAAGCCTGCTATACTGGCAGACCAAAGCTTTACAGAGACTTGAGCCACACATAAATATATATCTGTATAATGGATAGATCGGACTTGTACGTCTCGAACCTAAGGAGCATACACAGATCTGACAGATTGAGAGGTTAAAACATATCATATCTCCTGCGGGCAAATAGTGACTTACAAGCTCCCCCTTGACAAGGTTTGAGTGTACCGACAGGGCCTCACGCCCAGATCCCAAAGCACACTACAAACACTGTCAAAAATCAAGGTAAGGCTTGTTCACCTATCACATTTTGCAACAAAGACTGGAGAATGATTAACGAGCTTTGAGCTCTGCTTGCATCACTAGGTCCTGCACGGACGATGAGAAGTTACTCTATGGAAAGCACCGAAAGCCAGACCAACGAGTAACTGACATCGACTCGCTTCATGCCATTTGCAAGCATCTCAATCACAAACTAATAATAACTATGGAGAATCATCTGACCTAAAGGAGTGTGCCGACAGAGTCCTACGCTCAGCTCGCAAAGCACACACTATCAGATGTGAATTTACACCGACAGAGGTAGACCCTATCTTGGTGTAATTCTTTCTCACAAACTATGTGGCAGTGCAGGATACACTTAAATTACCACTGGCACAAGACAGATACAACCTCAGCCAATACAGTGAAGTACAGCTGAGAACCCGTCCATTATACCTTCGCATAAGAAAAACTTGGATGCTCACGGTTCCTGACAGACAAGATGCTGCCAGCCGACGTAAGCATACGTCGACAGTGCATGGGGATGCATATTGCCTCTTCCCGACCAACCATTGCTAGTCGAGGAAAGACGCATCAGTGAAGCACTGGATGTTATCTACACATATCTTGCAGGCCGTAGCTTTTACCACAGATGAAGTGCGGCTGAGTCCGCGGCACTTATCTGAAGTGTGGTAACAGCGAGAACGGATTACAGCTGTAGTAGAAAAGTAAATTAGCTCTGGGTTTGCTGTTACAGAGCTCACTTTGGATTTCGCTGTAGCAGTGGACTTGACTTGCTTGGCTGACCACTGAGCTGGCGATTCACGGAGACCGTAAATTGCCTTGACTGCTGGTGTCTTCTTTGAGCTCTTGCTTCGGCTGCAAAGATACCAGATCACGGCTGCCAAGACCATGAGACCACAGAGAATGATCATCACAGTCGAGAGGTCCATGCCAGTTTCACAAACACAAACATTCATGAGTGAATGTGCTCCCCCGGGCATGGCAGCATGTGTAGCAGCACGGCGAAGGTTGCTGGCCTTGCCGCGGCGCTTGGAGGATGGCTTGCGAACTCGCTTTGGACGAGGAGGGTAGTCAAGACCTTCTGCTGCATGGCCCTGTGCATCCCAACCCTTGCTGAGCCCTTTCCACTGGCCCCAAGAATCAGACTCACCGCTATCGCCCTCCGACGACTCTGAGGCCGTCGGAGGTTTGGGATTTTCATCTGTATAGCCTTCACGCACATCATCACCACCTGCTTCCTTCCAGTTTCTCCAACGGTCAGGATTGCCACTGCTGCTTGGACGCTCTTGCCAACCACCTTTCCATTCACTGGAATCTTGACGACTAGGAGGTTGTTCTTCTGGCTCTGAAACGTCCCACTCTGAGCGATAAGCTGCAGAATGGGCTTCGGGTGGTGTTGATGGCGTATGCACTTCGTCATCACCATCCTCATCTGGCTTAGC
>LWDU01035406.1_pt1 | contig 11305 bp, 11 predicted proteins | sample 727161 | NCBI WGS metagenome assembly LWDU01 (sample SAMN04566230, study PRJNA314399) | hydrothermal vent metagenome | isolation source: deep sea hydrothermal plume seawater | place: Mexico: Gulf of California, Guaymas Basin | collected 2004-07-11 | reverse complement strand
GTAATTACGTTCGTTACCGCAGGATCAGTCCTAAAAGTTGTTTACAAGCCTAAGGATCTGAATCTGGACAAGATGTATCAGTCGACATTGGAAGATCTGAATCATCATAGTCCCCTGCCTCCCCTAAAGACTATTGCCATCCATTGCGGTGATGGCTATGGCTACATGGAGTACGTACCCCACGTGCTTTGCAAGAATCCGCAAGAACTTGATAGATTTTATTTCAACGCGGGGCGCCTCACCACAGTTCTTCACATTCTGGGGTGCACAGATTGCCATCATCAGAACCTGATTGCCAGTGGCGAACACCTTGTTTTTATTGATACGGAAACACTGTTTGAGGACTATTTTCACTCCCATGTTGCAGAAACCGCAGCAGAAGTAGATTCATCACCTGTCAGCGAGTTGCGCAGACGTTTTCATGGATCGGTTTTACGTTCGGGACTGATTCCAATGTGGAGATTTATTGGACCCCAGAATATCGCCATTGACATGAGTGCGCTTGGGGTTCAGCCCCCTTCTGATCCCACCAGGCTTCTCCCTGGTTGGCTTGCATTGAATAGCGACGGCATGATGGCCGGTCGTATCGAGCAACTTGTGGAAATTGCTACAAGCCTGCCGATTGGCATTGGTTTCAAGAATCCTTTTGAATTCTACCTTGATCGATTTTGTGACGGCTTTCGAGAACAATGTGCTGAACTGATGGCTCATCGCCCGGAGTGGATTCGCGGCGGTGGCGTTTTGGAACGATTTTCAGGCATCCCTCGACGTTTTGTATTCAGGACGACCAGAGTTTACTCTGCGTTGCAGCGGCAACAACTCGAACCTATCGCTTTACGATCATCCCTCAATCAGTTTATCAAACTTGAACAGTTAGCTCGCTGTTTTTTACTGGCCAGTGAGCGTCCGGCGCATTGGCCAATATTTGCTTCGGAAGTGATGCAGATGGACCAGCTGGATATCCCTTTTTTTGAGCATCCCATTAACGGAAAGACATTGCCGTTGTTTGGAGACGCTACTGGGTTGGAATATTTTACAGAGACCAGCGGTCTTGATGCCAGCCTAGAGCGACTTACGGGACTGGATTCCGAGGCGATCGAGTTTCAACTTCGCCTTATCAGGGGCAGCTGTGCGGCCCGAGTCCTTCGAGAAACTGGTAATGGCTCCGCTTTATCAAACTCGTTTTCCAATCGTCCATCGCCGGGGCCTGTTTCGTTATCCCAACAGGAAAAGCTTTTACAGGCCTCCTGTCTGATGAGGACACTGCTTGAACTGGCGATTTGGGATCGGAACGGCGACGTCGAATGGCTCGGCACTGATATCGGTGAAGATGGCGAGAGATTCAGCTTCGGTCCAGTTGGACTATCTCTTTACGGTGGCTCAAGTGGCGTGGCTTTGCTCTGCGCCAGGCTTGCTCGCTTAGCAAGTTCAGTGCCCCTTGCAATCGATCAAGAGATACTTAACAAGACCATATGCAGCATTCTCGCCCCGATCCGTGAACTAGTACATGAGGAGAGCGAGAACTGGCGAACTCGATGGTGGCGGGATCAGGCGTTAGGAATCAACGGCTGTGGTGGTGTCTTACTTATGCTCGCTGGCCTAGAGAAAGAAGGTTGGAGTTCCCCAGGCCTAGGGCCCCACGAACTTGCTTTAGGGCTTCTGAAAGGTGCTAAAGCAGAGTTCCTATGTCGAGATATCCAACTTGACATTCTAGGGGGTTCCGCAGGCCTAATAGGTTCTTTGATTCAACTCGGTACGAGCAAATCGCTTGAACTAGCCATTGTCGCCGGCGAACGCCTAGTCGAGACCCAGCACGAAAAAGGGGGTTGGACAATTCGTGGCGCTCATTCACCGATGTTGCTTGGTTTTTCCCACGGGACTGCAGGATTTGCGGCTGCACTCGCCAGGTTGCATAACGTGACTGGTGAGCGCCGGTTCCTTGACGCTGCTCGACGTGCGCTCACCTACGAGCGTCAAGAATTTGATTCAACACAGGGGAATTGGCCTGATTTAAGAAAGTCCTCCGGGGTTGGAGGAAGTAATTCGGGAAGTAATGGTTTCATGACCAGTTGGTGTCATGGCGCGCCAGGAATTGCACTGGGACGTGCATGTCTGTGGGGTACAGCGCTCTGGGATGAACAAGCTGAGGAAGAGGTCAAGGTTGGATTAAACACTACAGCGTCTATGCCTTTGTTGGAGGCCGACCATCTCTGTTGTGGCTCCTTTGGGCTAGCCGCCACTCTACGCTATGTAGGATGTGGGCCGTGGATCACCAACAAGATTGATCGAGAGGCTTGGTGTTTGCGATCTGAACAATTAATTGAAAGCAGCGTCGCGAGAAAAGCGTCCCAAGGCGGTCAGTTTAATTGTTTTGGTGTCCGAGAAGGGAATTTATTGATGCCGGGCTTTTTTACGGGCCTTAGTGGGATAGGCTTGTTGCTTACGTCGGATGCTCATCGGGAGGCTTTGATTCCACAACTGATGGCATCAGGATTACTTTACTCTGAGAGTTGAGGCCGTTGCGCTCCAACTCTTGAGAAAAAGATTCTGGAGATCCATCTACAGTTAGCATAGTTGGAATACCGGTAAATGGGCCTCGAGATTGTCTAGGGTAAATTTAATAGGTCCCGGAACGTTTAGAAATCGACACCAGTGGTGTCGGCGGGCCCTGCCGAAAAGGTGGGTTCCACGCCCGGCGTGCAGGTTCGGCACCGCCGTTTCTCTTGGGTAGTCCAGGGATTCTCCGCCGTGCCCTTCTTCTTGCGCCCCCCGGCAACGGTTTCAAGTTCCTCAGGAGTCAACTCAAGCACTGCTAAATCATCTGGCGTGACCATATGGGCGTTATCGTATAGATCCTGAAGTTCGATGTCGAAACCCCTTGATTTAGCGATTTCAACAATAGCTTGAGTGCTTTTCGCTTGTTTAATCGCCGTCATCAGGCTTTCGTCAGCTTCGAATTTGGCGAGGAGCGTATCCAGTTGTTCTTGTGTCATAGCCATTACCTCTGAACTGGTCGGTTTAAAGAAACTTTACTTTTCAGAAACGATAAAAACTATAAACCCACTGGAGAAGAGGTGTCAAGCCAGGATCTGTCAATCCTGTGATGAACTATGAATTGGGGCTCTCGGTGATGTTACTGAGAGATTTCGAACCCAACTCCCGGTTTTGACTTCAAAATCGTTTGGAGCGAATACGGGCCTCAATATAATGCGTGCAACAGGGGCGAAAGTGCTTCGTGCAGAGTTCAAGCATTAGATAATTTTCCGCCTTAAAACCAAAACAGCCTCGGGCGATGGGCATTCCTTGCTGAGTCTGGTCCGCGCCATGATCAGGGGTATTTGACCGAGGCCGACCCTGAAAATGCGCAGCCTCGATCACGTCGGCGAGCAACACGAACAACCCACCCCGGCGCTGCCAAGGTGCATCCACCCAACCGATTGTGTAGCGCAATAGGTCCTGCTGCGGTCGATGGCATACCAGCCAACCGATGAGTTTCTCGTCCCGCCACAAAAGGCGAGAGTGGCATCGGTCAAGCGGGGCATCGCCGAAGACGCCCGTCGAGGGATCGGCCGGCTGAGCCCATCCGGGAAGGCTTGGGTCCTCGACACGTTGCTTCAAAGCTGGGATTAGTTCATTGGGGTAAGGGGTGATGCGATACCCCACCCGAATCTGGTAGCGTCGAGCAATTCGTTGAAAGCGCCGCAGCAAAGGTTCTACTTTCAGGCACGATGCCAATGTCGCCAGAATGATTCGTTTCTTGAGGTTGTAAGCCTATCTATCGCCGATGTTCCTGGCTGATGAAGAGGCATTGTTATCAGGATTGCTGACAGTCCCTTTTGTTGCGTCCAAACCGATGCCGCATCCAGTAGGGAGGTCGCCAAACCGCGGCGTCGAAAAGGTTGCCGCACTGCAACACTCATCACTTCAAGAGCAAATCGCTGTGACTGCAGCCTCGACAGACCCTCACCAGGTTCCGACCAGAATTCAATTGAGCACAGCAACAAGCCGACAGGCTCGTTCTCAAAACGAACACCCCAAGCCCTCACAGTCCCGGCAACAAAGGGTTTCCTGGGCTTCAACGACGAATCGAACTCAAGGGATACTGGTTCAAGAACTTGCCACAACCGCGGCCGGAGTTCTATCACCGTCAAGTCGTAATAAAACAGTACTGATTTGAGGTCAACCAATGGCTCCACCGTAAACATCGATTTATCAGGGCCTATCATGATTAACAGTGAGTTCCTTTGAGACCTGTGAGGTATCGATTACTGAAGGCATCTAACGCCATCCAATCTGACACTCGAAAGATATACCACGGAGGCATTCAATGCTCCTTGAGCCTCCAGTCGTGCCCCATGAACTCAAATTTACCCAAATTTTGCCCATCTTTGTCGCTTTCAGTCCGTTAAAGCCAAACAAGCGAGGGGTTGAGGGGCTTGGATGTATTGAATTTGCAAGGATAGCTTATTACAGGAATAGCTAGAGCGGCGGGCGATTAATCCATATGTCGCAAGTTCGAGTCTTGCCCGAGGAGCCAGTTTTATCGACCGAATTCAGCGTTTAACGAGCTTAAACCGATCACGACAGGAAAGTAAGTTCGTTTCATTTGAAATTCTTGAGTAATTCGACCAGTTTCATGGCCGTCTGGCGCTGAATCATCTAAAGCTGATCTAAAGCCAAGAAGGCTTCTCCCGCGACATTCAATACTCCTTGAGCATTCCCTCGTGAACAATAAAGTCAACGATCGGCGTCGCCCCGTCACCGGATTTTAGATTAGTGAAGAGGAAAGGTCTTGTTCCGCGCTGCTTGGCTGCATCGCGAGCCATAACATCGAGCGAGGCGCCAACCATCGGCGCAAGATCAGTCTTGTTAATGATCAATAGGTCGGAGCGGGTGATTCCCGGCCCGCCCTTGCGCGGAATCTTATCCCCCGCGGCAACATCAATCACATAGATGGTCAGGTCCGACAGCTCCGGACTAAAGGTGGCACTCAGGTTGTCCCCACCACTTTCTACAAATACAAGATCCAGTCCTGGATATCGCCCTATCAGTTCGTCGATCGCGGCCAAATTCATCGAGGCGTCTTCTCGTATCGCCGTATGAGGACAGCCTCCCGTTTCAACACCCAGGATTCGTCCGGCATCCAGAGCCTGCTGCTTGATCAGAAATTCCGCGTCTTCACGGGTGTAGATATCGTTGGTGACCACTGCGACCTCGAACCGATGGCGCATGGCAGTACACAGTACGTTGAGCAAAGCTGTTTTGCCGGAGCCCACTGGCCCCCCAACCCCAACCCGCAGAACTTCCGAATTAGTCATTAGTCAAGCCTCCTGTGACAATATCCTATGAACGAAACAGACGCGAGTACTGGGTTTCATGTCGAGCGCTGGCGATGAGGGCGCCAGGCAATGCGCCAGCCAGTTCATCATCAGATAAATCCCCCGCCTGTATCACCACCTGCTGAAGTAGCTTGGCAAATCGGACCGATAACCGCTGTGCCGATGTCTGCCCTAGCGGCACCAGTTTGACCGCTGCGGTAATCTGGTTATCAGCCCACGACCAGGCGAGGCCGGTCAGTGCGGCCTGCCTGGGGATCTCCCAGCGCACGGCTGCCAGCATGAACATGTTGGCGAAGGTGGTATCGCGGTGGTCGCGCCAAAGCGCAGCAGAATCGACCCCAAGATCCACCAGTAACTTGGCGTGACGTTCCTCTGCCCGCAACTCCGAAGTCTCGCGCCCACACAACAGCCGCTCATTGTAATGCGATACCTTGGCCCCACCATCAACCCAACCATCGTACAGCCGGCATGCCAGCGGCAGGTCCAAGAACCCGATACTGTGTTCGAGCACGCCGGCAATCCAATCGCCTGCAGAGTGTTCGTCATACACCCTGTTGGCATCGCAAGCCGATTCCAGACCTTGAGAATAAGCAAAAGCCCCCACCGGTAGCGACGGGCTGGCCAGTCGCAGCAAATGGATCAAGGCTAAGTGATCAATCGCCATGGTGATGGCCGCCATCGTAGGCGCCGGGCTCGGGTTCAAACGGCTGCCACTCGCTGACAATCTCAAGTCCCAGGCCTTTAACCATCTCATCGATCACGTGGTCACGCCGGTAACGGACCCAGCCATCACCGATCTGGAGCGGCTGATGTCGATTTCCCAGGTGATAAGCGACCCGCGCCAGGTTCTGGACCGATGGCGTATGCACTGTCGATACTGACTCTTCAGCCGAAACCACTGCCACCACACGACCTTCTTCACCACCCAACAAGGCGCCGCCGCGCAGGATGGTGCCCCGGGGTAATTGCAGACCGACTTCCTCACCGGAATCGAGCCGGGTGCGCTGGCGACATTTTTGCCGGCTATCGAATGCCAGGGTCAGGGTATCGGCTGGAACGCCAGTTGCCAGTACAATTTTCAGGATCAGCAACGTTGGCCCCTCAGAAAAGGAAGTAGCGCTGTGCTAGCGGCACGACAGTCGCGGGCTCGCAGGTCAGAAGTTCGCCATCGGCGCGCACTTCGTAAGTCTGCGCGTCCACCTCAATGGCTGGCTGATAGTCATTAAGCAGCATGTCTGTTTTGCGCAGGTGGCGTGTGTCGTGAACAGCGCTCACCGCTTTTTGAAGTCCCAGTTGTCCGCCAATATCGGCCGCAAGCGCTGCAGCCGACACGAAGGTCACACAAGTGTGCGTCCGAGCCCCACCGAGGGCGCCAAACATAGGACGATAATGAACCGGTTGAGGCGTGGGAATAGAGGCATTGGGATCACCCATGGCTGCGGCCACAATGCAACCCCCTTTAACAACGATTGATGGCTTGACCCCAAAAAACGCAGGCTTCCACAGTACCAGGTCCGCCAGTTTACCCACGGCCACCGAGCCAACGCTGTCCGCTATACCGTGGGTCAGCGCCGGGTTGATACTGTACTTGGCGACATATCGACGGACGCGGAAATTGTCATTACTGCCAGAATCCTCGGCCAAAGGCCCGCGCTGCGTTTTCATCTTGTGGGCACTTTGCCAGGTGCGGGAAATCACCTCTCCCACCCGGCCCATCGCCTGGGAGTCGGAGGCAATCATGCTGAAGGCCCCCAGATCATGCAGGATATCCTCAGCGGCAATTGTCTCGCGGCGAATACGGGATTCGGCGAACGCGACATCCTCGGCGATGCTCGGATCGAGATGATGACAGACCATCAGCATGTCCAGATGTTCGTCTACCGTATTAACCGTGTAGGGTCGGGTAGGGTTTGTGCTCGAAGGCAGCACATTGGGCTCGCCGCAGGCGCGAATGATGTCCGGGGCGTGTCCGCCACCCGCGCCCTCGGTGTGGTAGGTGTGTATGGTCCGGCCTTTAAAAGCCGCCAATGTGTCCTCGACAAAACCGGACTCGTTTAGGGTATCGGTGTGAATAGCCACCTGCACATCGAAACGCTCGGCGACTGCCAGGCAATTATCGATGGCGGCGGGGGTTGTTCCCCAATCTTCGTGCAGCTTAAGCCCCATGGCGCCGGCCTCGACCTGCTCGGTCAGCGCGGCTGGCAAACTGGCATTGCCCTTGCCCATAAATCCCAGGTTCATCGGCAACGCATCGGCCGCCTGTAACATCCGATGGATGTGCCACGGGCCAGGCGTGCAAGTCGTCGCGTTGGTGCCGGTAGCCGGGCCAGTACCACCGCCCAGCATTGTGGTAATACCTGACATCAGCGCCTCCTCGATTTGTTGGGGGCAAATGAAATGAATATGAGCGTCAATACCGCCGGCAGTCACGATCCGGCCTTCGCCAGCAATAGCCTCGGTCCCTGGGCCAATACAGATATCGACCCCGGGCTGGATATCCGGATTGCCAGCTTTGCCAATGCCGCTGATGCGGCCGTTTTTGATTCCGATGTCAGCCTTGACGATACCCCAATGATCGACAATCAGCGCGTTGGTAATGACCGTGTCAGCCACCTGTTCCGCGGTGAGCTGACTTTGACCCATGCCGTCGCGAATGACTTTACCACCTCCGAACTTAACCTCTTCGCCGTAGTGGGTGAAGTCCTTTTCGACCTCGATGACGAGTTCCGTATCGGCCAGTCGCACACGGTCGCCAACAGTAGGGCCAAACATTTCACCGTAGGCCTGGCGACTGATAGTGCTCATTGCTCTGACCCCAGCGGCCCCATGACCTTGCCGTTAAAACCGTACACGTAACGCTTCCCGGCATAGGGAATCAGTGTGACCTGACGCGTCTGGCCGGGCTCAAAGCGCATCGCCGTCCCGGCGGGTATATCAAGCCGCTGACCTCGGGCCAGATCACGGTCGAACTTCAGGGCCACGTTGGTCTCGGCAAAATGGTAGTGGGACCCGACCTGCACCGGCCGGTCGCCGGTATTGGCCACGGTCACCGAGACTCGCTCACGACCGGCGTTCAACTCGATCTCGCCGTCCGCAACCATGAGCTCTCCTGGAATCATGATGCCCCTCGTACGATTGGGTCGTGAACTGTTACCAGTTTGGTGCCATCCGGAAAGGTAGCTTCGACTTGTACATCCGGGATCATCTGCGGCACCCCTTCCATAACGTCATCAATAGTGAGCAGTTTTCGGCCGTAATCCATCAATTCAGCCACGCTACGGCCTTCTCTGGCGCCTTCCAGTATGGCGGCTGAGATAAAGGCAATCGCCTCGGGGTAATTGAGTTTGATGCCACGCGCCTTACGACGCTCCGCCAACAGGCCCGCGCAGAACACCAGCAGTTTATCTTTCTCTCGAGGTAACAGTTCCACCTTGGTATCTCCCTAATGTGAGTCAGGTTGCCCAGATTCGCGGCACACAGGCAGGCCGATCTAAATACAGCGGCCGCAGGCCGTGCCAGACCTGGCTCAGCACCTGCCGACACTGCTCAGCCGTGTCCGCCAGGCAGCGCACTACCAACACGCCGTCGACCAGAGTCGCTGCCTGCTGGCAATGGGGCTGCTCCGAAAGCGAGGCTCGAGCCATATTTAACGCCATCTCACTCGCTGGCACCAACAACAACATACCGCTCGGCTCGCAAACCTGGCGCAATCAGACAACAGCAGCCGGCCGTCCCGACGTATTTCCAGTTTTTGGCGGCAATCACCGTGGGAAAAATCCTCATCACTCGCCGGCCTGCCCAGGCATAGAATCTCCCAGCCGAAAAAAATGCCACCTGCGGCCACATCAACTATCGTTTCTAGCACAGTGTTTGCACCGTCAAATAAAATGGTTTCTTGCGGTAACCACTCGAGGCATGCCCGATTACCCACCGTGAGAATCTGCCGTTGACGAGCGATGCGCCCAGGAGCGCGGTAAAAGCGGGTTGCTCCGGGTGTTGTGACCAGCGCACGTGCGCTTTGGGCGCAGCCGACACTGATATCCAGCCGGTCACCACCCACTACGCCACCCGGGGGGTGAATGATGCAGGTATGACAGACTTCGCCACCCTCGGGATAGAAAGACCTCTGCACCATCAGTGGGCCCCAATGGCGCCGACGCGCCAGGTGGGTCCGATCACCGCTGCGGGTATAGCCCAGATCCAACCCAGCCTCCCAGCCAGCCGTGGTCTCAGTGGCCACTGTTTGCGGTGCCGCGTGCAACCGAATTCAGCCTGTAATCAGTAACTGTTGAGCAGCGCTGCAAAAGCCACTGTCACAACACCCGCAGCGATGCCTGTTTGAACCCTGCTGGTCTGGCACAGGTGATAGGCAAGAACACTCCTACCCAGCAGCAACAGCACCGCCAGACGGTGATGAATATCCAACAACAGGTGCGCCATCCGGCCACTGGGGATCGCGGGGGTGTAAGCCTCAGCATACGCCCATACTGACGACGTGCCGACCAGGGCAGAAATTGAGCGGGAACAAACCATCGGTTTACACATTTTGATCTCCTGGTTCCAAGTTGTTATCACCCTATTGTAGGTTCAATCCTCAAACGGTCAGGTAGCGATCGATAAGATCGTCCTCCAGTTGTACCATGGCTCCGGATGCCACAACACGCCCCAACCTAACGTTTTAGGGGGGCCTTTTCCGGGCCGGATCGCAACCCCATGGGTTGCGTGGTACTCAGCGAAAAAGCCAGTGCATTCGCGACTCAGATTCTGTCGGGATCGCCCAGAACAATACTCTCATCCCCCGCCATCTTGGCTATCTCAAACTCTTCGTAGCCCAGAGTCTGCAACACGGCACGGGTATGCTGTCCGTAGAGCGGCGCCGGCGCCTTGACTCCTCCTGGGGTGGCAGAAAATTTCACTGGCGATCCAATAGTGGTGACGGTGCCAGCGACGGGGTGTTGCGTTTCTACTACCATCTCGCGTGCCTTTGCTTGTTGGTCGGCATGCATCTCACCAACGCTCAACACCGGGCCTGCAGGCACCCCCGCCTGGTCGAGGCGAATCAACCAGTCTGACGATTTCCGTTGGCGAAATATCTGGCTTAGCACATGCTCCAATTCAGACAAATTCGACATACGGCAAGCATTATCTGTAAATCGTGGGTCAAGGCCAATGTCCGGCCTTTCCAGAACATCCAGCAGCCGCGTCCAGTTACTTTGATTGGCGGCGCCGATCGTGATCCAGCCATCTTCTGTAGGATAGGCCTGGTAGGGGGCATTCAGCGGGTGCGCCGAGCCCATGGGGCCGGGCGAGCGCCCAGTGGCAAAACAGATTGCCGACTGCCAGTAAGTATGAACAATTCCAGCCTCATATAACGAGGTATCCACCTTTTGCCCTAATCCGGTCTTAAGTCTGTTGGTGTAGGCGGCGAGCACGCCCATCGCCCCTAAAATGCCAGCGGTGATGTCTGTGACCGGGGCGCCTACTTTGACTGGCGGTCGCCCAACTCCCTCACCAGTGATGCTCATCAGCCCGCTCATGCCTTGCGCGATTAGATCAAATCCGCCTTTGTCCGAATAAGGTCCGGTGCGTCCGTATCCCGAAAGTTCACAGTAGATGAGCCCTGGATTTACCTGACGCAACATTTCGTAACCCAGACCAAACCGCTCCATGGCGCCTTGACGGTAGTTCTCTATAACGACATCGGCATCGGACAACAATCGTTTGGCTACCTCGACACCTGATTTTTGCTTCAGATCGACCGCAATACCTCGCTTATTGCGGTTCATCATCATGAACGCCGACGACTCGCCGTTGATCTCGGGGGGCACCATACGACGGGAATCATCGCCGCCGGGGACTTTCTCGACTTTGATGACATCAGCACCCATATCCGCCAGCATAAGACCGCACACTGGGCCTGCCATGATATGCGAAAACTCGATAACCTTTAAGCCCGACAGCGGGCC
>LWDU01034450.1_pt1 | contig 11305 bp, 11 predicted proteins | sample 727161 | NCBI WGS metagenome assembly LWDU01 (sample SAMN04566230, study PRJNA314399) | hydrothermal vent metagenome | isolation source: deep sea hydrothermal plume seawater | place: Mexico: Gulf of California, Guaymas Basin | collected 2004-07-11 | reverse complement strand
GGACACAAATATTTGTATAAGAACAATTATGCTACATAGAAATAAATTATATTTTGCAGCTGGTGGTGGAATAATTCACGACTCTGATCCTTTAGATGAATATTATGAAAGTTTGGAAAAAGTATCAATTTTTTTAAAATTTTTCTCAAATGGTATTTATAAGTGGTAATTATAAAGATTGGCGGAAGCCTTAAAAGTTCAAAATATATTAAACTTTGGATTAATTCCATTAAGCAACGAAGGGATACAAGTTTTTTATTAATATTTGGTGGAGGTAAATACGCTAATAATGTTAGAAAAGAGCAATCCCGAATAAAATATAATGACTATGTAGCTCACAAGCTTGCTATAGATTCTATGAGGAAATTTACTAATGAAGTTTTAAAAGATATTGAGGATTTTACAGTAGTAGATTCGATACAAAATATTAATAAGATGCACAGTAAGAGGAAATTATTGGTGTGGATGCCTACAGTAAATGAAATAGATAATTTTAATATTCCAGCAAATTGGGATGCAACTTCTGACACAATATCTTTAGCTGTAGCTAAAATACTAAATTGCCCATTATTAATAATAAAATCAGTTAAATTCAATAAAAAAAATTTTTTAAATTCTTTTTTCTTGAAAGAAAATTTACTAGATAAATATTTTACAGAAAATCATAGAAGTTTTACTCAGTTAATTTCCATAGCTTCAAGGGAAAAATTTTATAAATTAAAGAAGATATGCAAGGATTTTAATCAAATATCTAGCTAATTACTTATGTTTCTTCCGAGTAGTATAGCGATCCATCTAGTGTCATTATTGCTTTCAAGTCCTATTTTTAAGATCATTGTTAGCGGAACAGATAATAGCATTCCAACTGGTCCTAACAACCAACCCCAAAAAAGCAATGATAAAAAAATAATCAGCGTTGATAGGCCAAGTTCTTTTCCTAAATATTTTGGTTCAATAATACTACCCATTATTACATTAACTGCCATATAAATTCCAGCGACTAACAAAGCGTAATATATATTGTATTGAATAAGAGCAATTATTATGGCAGGAATTGAAGCAATAATGGAACCAATGCTTGGAATGTAGTTTAAAAAAAATGCAATTAGCGCCCACATTATTGCGTGATCCAAATTTATAATAGTTAAAAATATATATATAATTGTGCCTGTAAGAATACTTACAATGGTTTTAATGGTTAAATATTTATTCATATTATTGCTAAAATTATTAAAATTATTAATTGATTTTTCACTATTTTTAAAAGCTAATTTAAGTTTATTTGAAAATCCTGCGGCCTCTAGTAAAGTAAACATTACAATTAGTAAAATTAGCAAATAATTTGTAAGTACGTTACCAAATGCACTTATAGTATTAGCAACAAATTGCATAATGAAAGTTGGATCAATATAGTTATTCATGATATCTGAGTTAATTGCAATATCATATTTTTCAGCGAAAGTAGAGAGCTTGTCTATTTCGTGATAGATTTTTTCCTTGTATTCGGGCAAAGATTTTCTAAAACTATTTAGCGATGTTCCAATTAATGCAGCTATACTTAGACTAACAGACATAATTGTAATTAATACAAGCGTAACTGATAACGGCGTATTAATTTTTTTTGATTGGAAATATTTAAGGAGGGGCAAAGATATTAAGGCTATAAACATTGCTAAAAGGAATGGAACAACAATCTTATCTGCAATTTTTAATCCAGCAAAAATGATTATTAACCCGCTACCTGTTAAAATGGATTTATAAATAGTTTTATTTTTCTCAGACATCTTTTCTTATTCTAATTTTTAAAATTATATACCCTATTATACCAGAAACTATTGATCCAAAAAATATTCCTGATTTTGAATACTGCTGTCCAAAATTTATCATGTCATTAACTGGCTCAAATGCTAATGTGTCAATAAAAAGACTCATGGTAAAGCCTATTCCACATAAAAATGATACTCCGATAATATCATAGATTGTTATACTGCTTGGTAAGTTGCATAAATTAAATTTTACAGCCATATATGTTATAGCAGAAATACCAATAGGTTTTCCTAGCACCAAACCTAACATAATTCCTAATGGTACTGTGTTTGATAGCGTAGATATGCTTACTAAATCTAAATTAATGTCTGAATTAAAAAAAGCAAATAAAGGCAATATTACAAATGCTGACCATGGGTGAATCTTTGATTCTAAATATCTTAGCGGTGAAAATTTTTTTTTACCAATTTTGAAAGGTATTGTCGATGCTAAAATAACACCTGCGATAGTTGTATGAATTCCAGAATGCAAAATAAAATACCATAAAAAAATTCCAGCAAATATATATATACTAATAATTCTTATATTAAAGTAGTTTAATATCATTAATAAGATGAAAGTTATAAAAGCATATAATAGATGAATATAAGATATAACTTCAGTGTAATATAAAGCTATAACTAAAACGGCGCCAAGATCATCTATAATTGCAAGAGATAACAAAAATATTTTTAGACTTACAGGAATTCTATTACCTAAAACTGAAAGGACAGCCAAAGAAAACGCTATATCAGTAGCAGTAGGTATAGCCCATCCAGAAATTGCTAGTGGTTCCGCATAATTTATATAATAATATATAAGTGCTGGTATAGCCATTCCTCCAATTGCAGCTAATCCAGGTAATAAAACTTTTGAAACGCTTGATAGATGTCCATTTATCATTTCTCTTTTTAATTCAAGCCCTATAACAAAAAAAAATATAGACATTAATCCATCATTAATCCACTCATGCGTTGTTTCAGAAATTGAGAAATTACCTATGTTGATTGTAACATTGCTATTTTTTACCAAGTAGTAATAACTAGATAATTCTGAATTTGATAGTATTATTGCGATTATGCTAAATATAATTAAAAGGGTGCCGGAAGCAGATTCAGTTTTTAAAAAGTCTCTAATGAAATTTTTTGTGAAAATATTGGAATGTAATTCAAGTGTTTCTTTATTTATGATCATAATCGGACATTTTAAGTAAGTTATGTTAACTTTTATAGTATTATTATAACAAAAAAAAGCTATGCAGGAAAATTACAACCCAAAAGATATTGAAAAGAAGGTCCAAGACTATTGGTACTCTAATAAAGTTTTTAAAGCTACCAAAGATACAAGCAAAAAAAAATTTTATTGTTTATCAATGTTTCCTTACCCTAGTGGAAATCTTCATATAGGGCATGTAAGAAACTACACAATTAGCGATGTATTAGCCAGGTATCATAGAATGCTTGGGGAAAATGTTCTCCATCCTATTGGCTGGGATGCATTTGGACTACCGGCAGAAAATGCGGCGATTGAAAATAATTTATCACCTAAAGAGTGGACGGTTTCAAATATTAACAATATGAGACATCAACTTATGTTATTAGGTTTTAGTTATGATTGGGATAGAGAAATTTCAACTTGTTCAGAAGATTATTATAAATGGGAGCAATGGTTTTTTATTGAATTGCTTGAAAAAAATCTTGTTTATAAGAAGAAGTCATTAGTTAATTGGGATCCTATTGATAAGACAGTACTAGCAAACGAACAGGTTATTGATGGAAAGGGTTGGAGATCAGGAGCTGAAGTTGAAAAAAAGAATATATCTCAGTGGTTTTTAAAAACAACATCTTATGCAAATGAGTTGTTGGTCGATCTTAAAGAGTTAAAAGGATTATGGCCTGAAAATGTAATAACAATGCAAAAAAATTGGATTGGTGAGTCTAATGGGGCAGAATTATCATTTAAAACATCTGTTAATGAGAGTATTAATGTATTTACAACACGACCTGATACACTCTTTGGCGTAACTTTTATAGGTATAGCTGCTGACCATAGTTTAATTAAGAATTGCAGCGAAGAAATTAAAAAATACTGTAAAAAGTCACTTATAACGAATAATGATTTAAAAACATTAGATAAAAAAGAGATAGATGGTATCTTTACAGGCCTTTATGGATTTCATCCAATTACACAAGCAGAGATTCCCATTTGGATAGCTAATTATGTTCTTCCCGGATATGGTACAGGAGCAGTTATGGGGGTACCAGCACACGACCAAAGAGATAATAATTTTGCAAAGAAATTTAATATAAATATTATAAGAGTTATTGATAACGACGAAAATAAAGATGTTTACGTCGGAGAAGGAAACCTTATTAATTCTTTTAATTTCAATGGTATAAATAGTTTATCTGCATCAAAATCTATTATAAAGCATATAGAGAATGCTAAATTAGGCAAGGCCGTTAAAAACTTTAAGCTAAGAGACTGGGGCATTTCTAGGCAAAGATACTGGGGCTGCCCAATACCAGTAATTTATAGAGAAGACGGCCAAATACTACCTGTTGATAAAAGTGAGCTTCCTATTAAGTTACCTGAAGATATTGATTTTTCAATGACTGGAAATCATCTAGAAAATCATCCTACATGGAAATATACAAAATGTAGTAAAACTGGACTTAATGCAGTAAGAGAAACTGATACATTGGACACTTTTTTTGAGTCTAGCTGGTATCAGTCAAGATTTTGCTCCCCAAACGAAAATAATAAAATGATTGGAGATGAGGCGAATTATTGGTTACCAGTTGATATTTATATTGGTGGAATAGAACATGCTGTTCTTCATTTATTGTATGCAAGATTTTTTCATAAATTATTAAGAGACCAAGGGTTATTATTTTCAAATGAGCCATTTAAATCATTAATTACTCAAGGCATGGTTTTAAAAGATGGTTCAAAAATGTCAAAATCCAAGGGTAATACAGTTGACCCAGATGATTTAATAAAAAAATATGGCGCAGATACAGTTAGGCTTTTTGTAATATTTGCTGCACCCGTTGAAAATTCTTTAGAATGGTCAGATCATGGTGTTGAAGGGTCATATAAATTTCTTAATAAATTATGGTCGGCTGCTTACAATATTAAAAATAATATAAATAAAAGTGTTAATGTTAAAGATCAAAACGAAAAGAAATTAAAAATACTTGTTAATAAAGCTATTGTAAAAATTACGAGTGATTATGGTGACAGAATAAGTTTAAATACAGTAGTATCAACATGTATGGAGTTGCTAAATAATATAAATTCATATACTTCGTCAGCAAGCGTAAGTAATAAAGTTATTTATGATGCATACAAAATTTTGATTCTTTTACTAGCGCCAATTACTCCTCATATATGTCAGGAAATAGCATTATCACTTAAAATATCAGACTCAATAATTGATGAAGAATGGCCAATTGCAGATAATAGTTTAATAAAAGATGATATTATGATAATTGTAGTTCAGGTTAATGGGAAAGTTAGAAAAAAAATTGAGATAAATTCTGACGCTAAACAAAAATATATAGAAGATTACGTCATATCTTTAGCTGAAATTAAAAAATACACAAAGGATAAAGGTATAAAAAAAATAATTTATATTAAAGAAAAACTTGTTAATATAGTTACAGAATGATGAAAATAAAAAATATTACAAAAGTTTTGTTATTGCTTTCTATTTTTTTAGTAGGTAGTTGTGGTTATAAGCTAGGTGGGCTAGAAGTAATTGGTGAAAACGTAGGAAAAACAGCATCTATAAAAATATTGTCTGGCTCTAAATCTATTAAACAGTCATTTCTTAATTCTGGATTTGTCGTAAATGATCAAGATTATGAATATGTTATAAAAATATCAGGCCCAGATTATATAAAAGAAACTACCTCCGTTACAAGCAGTGCTGTAGAAAATGAATTTACTATAGAAGGGGTTATGCGTGTAACAATTTTAGATAAAAATAATAATATTATTATAGAAAATAAAGTAATTACATTTTCTCAAGATCATAAATTTTCTTCTTCTAGTATTAATAGTTCCTTAAGCGAAGAAGAAATTATTCGTGATGACATTAAAAAATTTCTAGAGGTGCAAGCTATTAATATCTTAAGAAGTATAATTTAAGATTTTATTATTTTTTTATTTTTCATTAACTCTTTATAAATATATCCTAATAGAGAGCTACTAAGAATAGTAAAAAATATCTGCAGCGCTATAGATATTATTACAAATACTACTGAATATTCACTAACAACAGCATATTTTGAAATTAATAAACTTAATATTAAGTATGGAATAATGATCGTAATATATAAAAAATATATTTTTACAGAATACCCTTTAGTGGCATTAAATGAGTCTTTTAAATGAAGATTTATATTAATCGCTGCAGCTGGCAATACAAACATTATTCTTGTATATATATAAATCATATACATCAATAATATATATAAAGACATTGTTAATCTTGGCACATCATTAGTTGGTAAAAATGGTGACAATATTAATATATGCGCGAGATATGTTATTACTATTACAAGTAATAGAGAAAATAATTTTTTTATGTAAAGTTTAGCGTACGTTTTATCAATATAAGATAAAAACTCATTACTTATTGCATCATCATTAATTATGGCTCTACTCACATTAATTATTATAGGGGATGATGCTACTAAAAATCCCATAAAGAACAAGAGTACGACAAAAATATTATGAACATACATTATTATTGATTGCGTTAATACTAAATATAATAAAACTGGGAGATAATTTTTTCTCGCCACATTGATATAATAAAAACTAAATAAAATTGCTTTTAATAAGTCTCTCATTTATTTTTCTTCTTTATTGTTAAATAGTAAGAGGATGAATCTTTTTCACTATTGCCATCAATATTACATTTATTCATGTATTTATTTACTAAGTCTGTTCCTTTTAGAATAAGTTTTTTCTTATTGGCGATATTTTTAGCAATCCTTAAATCTTTAGCATGAAGTTTTGTTTTAAATCCAGGTCTGTAAGAATTAGTTAGCATTCTTTCACCATGAACTTCTAGTATTTTACTATTAGCAAACCCACCTAATAGTGCTTCTCTAATATTTTTTTTGTTAATCCTAAACTTGTCGGCAATAATATATGCTTCGCTAATAGCATTTATTGTTTGCGCTACAATTATTTGATTGCATGCTTTTGTTACCTGACCAGCACCAGAACCGCCGACATGAGTTATTTTTTTTCCTAAGATTTTAAATATTGGCATTAATTTATTGACTATACTTTTTTCCCCACCAATCATTATAGATAGAGTGCCATTTATTGCACCTATTTCTCCACCGGAAACTGGAGCATCAATTAAAGATATCTTATTTTTACTTAATATCTTTGATATTTCTATAGTTACAATTGGGCATATAGTGCTCATATCAATTACTATAGATGGTTTTTTATTGAATTTGCTCATTCCATTTTTTCCAATTAAGATATTTTTTACATCTTTTGTTTCAGATACAGCTAGTATTAAAATATCTATCTTAGAAAAAAGCTCATCTAGATTATCAAGTAATAAAACTCCGCTATTTCTAATTAATCGTGATTTATTTTTATTTCTTATATATGAATAAACCTTATATTTCTTCTTAATAAGGTTTACTGCTAAAGGAAGGCCAATAATGCCTGTACCTATAATCCCAATATTTTTCTTGCTATTTGTTGCCATATATAAAAATTATTAGTTTTATGATTAATGAGTTAATATAAATAAAATGCAAATATATTATAATCAATTAGATAAGCAACTAAAAGATAATTTAAAGCCAATATATATAATTACAGGTAATGAGGTTTATCAAGAAGAAGTTTGTTTAGATAAAATTATTAAAACTGCTAATAATAATGGATTTATAGTTCATGATGTCCTATATGTTGAGAAAATGTTTGATTGGAATATATTTGACTCTATAAACTCTAATCTTTCGCTATTTTCAGAAAAAAAAATTATTGAACTTAGGTTTTTGACCAAGTCTGTAGGAATAACAGCGGAAAAAAAAATAAATGAATATATTAAATCGTATTCCGAAGACAATATTTTAATTATAAGATTACCAGAGCTTAAAGCCGCTGATTTTAAGAAGAAATGGCTGGGGATTAAAGACGGTAATGTTGGCTTGATTCGCCTTTATCCCCTAACTAAAAAAATAATGATAGAAGAGTTAAGAAATGCTGTTTTAAAATATAATTATAATATTGATGAAGAGTGTATAAATTATATAACTGATATGTATGAGGGTAATATGATCGCCGCAAACCAAGCTTTAATTAAGATTGATTTAATGATAAAAGACGATGTTAAAATTGATCTTAAGTTTTTAAATAAAGTTTTTTCTAAAGATGTTGATTTTGAGGCCAATAATTTAGTGGATTACTCAATAGAAGGCAATATTAGTAAAATTGAAACATGCATTAGTTTTCTTAAGGAAAACAATTATCCTGCTCAATATATTATATGGTCCTACATAAGAAGTTTTAGAACTATATTATTTAATTTTGATTCTTTAAAAAGTGGAAAAACTAAAGAAGACATATTAAGGAATGTTTGGCCTTACGAAAGAAAGAATTTGATGTCATATTCACTTACTAAATTATCTGTTAAAAAAATTGAATCCTATTTAGGTATACTTATTAGAATAGACATGCAGTCAAAAAATGTTATAGCTGGAAATATATGGGACTCAATATATGATTTATCTGTTTCAGTAGCAAAAAATAAACTTTCAGTTATTAAATATAGTTAATATAATGAATCTATGAATACAAACAATTATATAGTCAATATATGTAAACAAGCAAAGATTGCTTCGCAGGAAATTTCTTGTGCTAGCGAAAAAGTTAAAAATAATATTCTTAAGTCGTTAATAAAAAATATTAACAGTAGTAGAGATATTATAATTTCATCAAACGCTACGGATATTAAGAATTTAAAATCTTTAAGAAATTTTGTAGAATCTTTTGTTGATAGATTGCTTATAGATAATGAAAGAATTGATTCCATAATGTCGGTGAAATTAAAAATTTAGAAACAATGCCAAGCGGGATAAAAGTGGGTAAAATGGCCATGCCATTAGGTGTAATTGCAATGATATACGAGTCAAGGCCTAATGTTACAGTCGATGCTTCAGCATTAAGTATAAAATCTGGCAATTCCATCATCTTAAGAGGTGGCTCAGAATCTATAAATACTAATTTAGTTTTGGCTGAATGTATTCAGAATTCAATAAGCGAAAATAATCTTGATAAAAATATTGTTCAATTAATTGATAATACTGATAGAGTTATTGTTAATGAATTATTACTACAAAATGACTACATTGATATTGTAATTCCACGTGGTGGAAAGAATCTTATAAGCCTTATAGATGAAATATCATCAATACCTGTACTTAGACATCTTGATGGCATATGCCATGTATATATTGATAAAGATGCTGATATCAAAAAAGCTATTAATATTGCTGTAAATTCTAAAACCCAAAGAACAGGTGTTTGTAATGCGATGGAAACATTAATTGTAAACAAAGATATAGCTAATGATTTTTTACCAATAATTGAAAATGAATTATCTGCCAAAAATGTTGAAATTAGAGGGTGCAGTAATACAAAAAATATTTTAAATAATGTAAAGCTTGCTAATGATGATGACTGGAAGACAGAATACTTAGCATCAATATTATCAATAATAGTTGTTAATGATTGCGAATCAGCAATTAAACACATTGCAGATTATGGATCTGGTCATACAGATGTTATTGTTACTGAAAATAAAGATACCGCAAAGGTTTTTTTAAGAAATGTTGATTCTAGTTCTGTAATGCATAATGCTTCATCAAGATTTGCAGATGGATTTGAGTATGGACTAGGTGCTGAAATAGGTATTAGTACAAATAAACTTCACGCGAGGGGACCTGTTGGTGTAAAAGGCCTTACGAATGAAAAATTTGTAGTTATTGGTGATGGCAACGTAAGGTAATTTCATGGTAAAAAATGATAACGATTATGAATCTCAAATAACTCATATTGATAGCCAGCTGTCAGAAATTGGGAGGTTCCTTTGACATTGACAATAAAATAATTGAACTCAATAGCCTAAATGAGCAGTTGCAGAATGAAGAAATCTGGTCTGATAGAGATAAAACTTTAGCTTTATCGAAAGAAAAATCGAATATAGAAAAAGATTTAAATGATTATAATATTATATGTGAAGATTTTTCTCAGCTAAAAGAATTTAAAGTTTTATTTGACGAGGATCAAAGTAGTGAACTTAAGGAATACATAGAAAAAGAGATAGAAAAGATTAATGGTTTGGTAGAGAAATTGTCGTTTCTTAAAATTTTTAATAATAAGTCTGATTCATGCAATGCTTATGTGGACATTCAAGCTGGCTCAGGTGGTACCGAAGCTCAAGATTGGGCTGAAATGTTATTAAGAATGTATATGAAATGGGGTGAAAAACATAGTTATAATATAGAAATTATTAGTTCTACTAGTGGCGAAGTCGCAGGAATAAAAAATACGACATTAAAATTTAATGGCCAATATGCGTATGGTTGGTTAAAAACAGAAACTGGAGTTCATAGACTTGTTAGAAAATCTCCATTTGATTCGGGCAATAGAAGACATACATCATTTGCATCAATATTTGTTTCACCTGAAATTAATGAAGACATTAAAATTGATATTGATCCAAGTGACTTAAGAATAGATGTTTTTAGGGCGAGCGGAGCAGGAGGGCAGCATGTTAATAAAACTGAGTCAGCTGTTAGAATTACACACACTAAATCAGGAATTGTTACTCAATGCCAAAATGGCAGGTCACAACACAAGAATAAGGATACAGCGATGAAACAATTAAAAGCAAAGCTTTATGAAATGGAATTACAAAAGAAAAAAATTGAGCAGGATAGTATTGAAAGTGAAAAAGCAGATATAGGGTGGGGTAGTCAAATAAGATCTTATGTGCTTGATCAATCAAGAATTAAAGATTTAAGAACTAATGTAGAAACTAGTAATACTCAATCAGTTTTAGATGGTAATATTGATTTATTTATTGAAGCAAGTTTAAAAATGGGTAAAAAAAATGGATGATAAAATAGATGGCTCTCATAGATTAATTCTAGAAAGAAGAAAGAAATTAGAGGTGCTTAAAAAATCTGGAAATTTTTATAAAAATAATTTATCCGGAAATGTTAGCTGTAAGTTTGTTATTAACTGCGCCAGTAAGAAAAATACTATTGATAATGATAAAAAAATATTCATTATAATGGGTAGAATGATGTCTAAACGTATAATGGGGCAATCTAGCTTTGCTAATATAAAAGACGAGAGTGGGAAATTACAGTTTTTTGTTAATAAAAAAAAGTTATCTGAGGATGAATTTAAGTTATTCAAAGATTCTGATATTGGTGACATAGTTTAT
>LWDU01033285.1_pt1 | contig 11305 bp, 8 predicted proteins | sample 727161 | NCBI WGS metagenome assembly LWDU01 (sample SAMN04566230, study PRJNA314399) | hydrothermal vent metagenome | isolation source: deep sea hydrothermal plume seawater | place: Mexico: Gulf of California, Guaymas Basin | collected 2004-07-11 | reverse complement strand
TGGATGATTAACGATGATAACTAACGATATACTGGCAAGGACTGCTGGCACGATCAGGTAACCCCGGCGCATACCCAGAATACTCATAATCATGACGCCCAGCAGCGAACCATAAGTATAGGTTGTCATTGTAAAAGCAAGATCAATGAGGTTCAGGCGTGTATTTGCCAGCCCGTTTGCCATCAGGCAAAGAATTAACCCCCAGAAAAGCACAATCGCCCTACTGACAGTAACCGCTGAAATCGCTTTTACCCTGGTCGAGAACAGCAATTTATAGGTTATCTGGGCCAGAGCAGCAAGAATGGAATCAAGGCTGGAAATAGCGGCACTGAGTAGCCCCGCAATCATAAGACCGCGTACGCCGACTGGCAATTCAGAGAGAATGAATGCAGGGAAGATCCTGTCTCCACGCTCAGCAACCAATGCTGAAAGCTCAGCCGACAACGGCTGGTATTGGTAGAAGGCATAAAGTGCTAATCCGACAGCAAGCATGATCATGGGTACAATCTCACCTACCGTACTCCACAGAACCGCCTTTCGCGCGGCATTTTCATCCTTGCAGCACAGTAACCTTTGTACAAAAAGCTGATCGGTGCCATAAACCGCGACATTCTGAAAAGGCATAGCAATCAGCGCTGCCCAGAAGGTCATCGCCACTCTAGGATCAGTAGACCAGTCAATAAGGTCCAATTTACCGGCGGAACTGGCCTGCTTGATCATTTCGCTCCAGCCCTGGTCTAACTGCCCCAGAATGAAAAAAAGTACAAACAGAGCGCTAGCGATTAAGATGAAAAACTGCACCACATCAGTCCAGATGACCGTTCGAATACCTCCCATCCAAGTCCACAGAATGCTGAAAATACCGATCAGCACAATACTCTGGCTGAGTGGCCAGCCGGTAAGCAACTCGAGCACCAGGGCGGTCGCATAGACTCGAACACCCTGACCGAGCACGCCACCCACGAGAAACAGCGATGAAGCCAGACGACCAGCCCAGGCACCTAGGCGTTCTGTGGTGTAATCGTAGGGACTAAAGTAAAGCTCCCGATAATAGATTGGCACCAGCCAGTAAGCGACTATAATGCGACTGATGATTCCGGCTATGGCAAACTGCAGATAAACCAGATTGCCAGCATCGGCATAAACCAGTGCCGGAACAGAAATAAAAGTAACTGCACTGATGGTGGTTGCAATAGATGAGGCAGTAACAGCCTGCCACGGAACATTGCGATCACCCAGAAAGAAGTCCCGAGTGCTGGACTGAGGGCCACGCAGTCGGTGACCAAGAAAGGTTGTGCCCGCCAGGTAGAGGCCAACCACCAGCCAGTCGATCAGGGTGAACATAGGCCTGCCCTGAAATCGCACTGAGTGAACCTGCTACGCTCATCAAGTTTTAATGACTGGAGCAGACCCCTTAGGTCAATGTTCCAGGGTAAGCCCTCTATATCAACTAGCATGATGCTTAATAAGATCCTCGTGGGCGGTAAAGTGTAAATCAAAGAATGCCCTCTTAATTCCTCTAACCCTGTTACCACCGACTAGTTCTGTGGTGATCCTATCCGGGTGATTCATGATTCGCCAATAGTACCGGTTCTGGTAACTTGAAGCCTACCGCTGAATCCAATTCCACCTGCCCAGCCACTACCAGAAACCTGCTGAATAATCTATTCTAAGCCGACAACGAGAGCCACTATTGTTGCACTGGGCAACGCGTTACCTGTTTCCATCTGCGATGGCGGTGACAGACGAGACCGCCCAGCCCATCACTTGCCAGCGATCAGGGAGTTAACTATGAGCGATACTGTTATATACGAAATCGAGAATCAAATTGCCACCATCACATTAAACCGACCTGAACGCCACAATGCCATCAACTTCGAGACCTATCAGGCTCTGAACGACGCCTTTCTTGATGCCAATGAAGACAGCACTGTCAGATGTATTGTTTTCACTGGCCGCGGCCGCAGTTTCTGTAGCGGCGACGATGTCGTGGAAATAATGGCTTCCTCAGGCGGACTATCGTCAAGCCTGAATACGCAAAAGGACAATCAACCCGCTTCGACAACGCCGGCCGTGGTAACGGCTATGCGGGCGTCCAGATGTCCAATTATCAATGCTGTTAACGGCGCAGCGGTTGGTTTTGGCATGGAACTGAGCTTACTCTGCGATATACGCATTGCATCTGATAGCGCTAGATTCAGCGAGATGTTTATCCGCCGTGGAATTATTGCCACATCGATTAGCTTCGATTTACTGCCAGGAATTGTCGGGCCTGCTATAGCAGCAGAAATGTTATTAACCGGAGAGATCATCAATGCCCACCAGGCACTGCAAGCCGGCTTGGTTTCCCGAGTAGTACAGGCCGATGAATTAATGGCGACAGCACTGGACCTGGCTGCAAAGATTGCTGCAAATGCACCTCTGGCGGTCGAACGCGCAAAAACAGGTTTAAATCTGAAGCGCGACCAGAAAACCGACCAAATGGAACAACATCTGGCAGAAAGCCTCCGCTTTCTCTCCGGAACAGAAGACCATAAGGAAAGCGTTGCCGCATTTCTGGAAAAACGCCCGGCGATTTATTCCGGAAAGTAAACGAACAACAGAATTGCCAGGCATGCAGCTTTCTATGCCCGGCAAGATTGTTCATAACCTGGCTCAACCCATGTAACCCTCAGAACATCATCCAAGCCGATTCTTAATTCTAATGGCCGGTCTCAAATAGGATCTGTACTCAGACTATCTGAGGTGCCCACATTGGGCCTTGTTAAGGCGATACATCAACCACGGATTCCTCATCTTGTCGGCTGCACCTTTGAAGCGTATACCCCAATCACTCCAGTCACCGCGTTCCTGCATACAGATGACGTTGCCAAAACCGTCGGTGGGCTTTACCATGGCAAAACCCAGCCGGTCGATCGTTTCAAAAACACGAGCCTGGGACACCATCACTGGTAGCAGGCTCGGCCGAACCTGGTAGTCTGCTCCTGAATCGGCATGCATGGGCAGATCATCGACACTGAATGTACGTTGAGACAATATGCGTTGAAACGGTGAGGGTGTAAAAGCACCTTTACGGATGGTCATTATCGCCTGGCGATACATCTCCCAGCCGCTTTTCGGCGCTGAAGGCCGTTGCTGGCGTGGCGGCTTCTGCATTACGGGCGCGGCAATCACGGTTTCCAGTTGTTGCAAGCTAGGTTCATCCGGGACGACCCATGTCCTTCTGGGCACAGGTTTATCCACCGGCACGAACCTATTCTCTTGGTCGATAACCCGGGCACCCTCTGACAGTGGTTTGTTAAGCAGCACACTCAAAGTACGTCTGGATTGGCTTGGGTTAATGACAGTGCCGTTATATGAAAAGATCAGCAAATGCAGCAGTATCGAAGCAATAACCGCAGGATACAGCACCTGGTGACCCGTTAATGGGAATCTCCGGATTCGCTGCTGCTGCGCTATCTCCGCCAAATGTCAAGTAAAATCATTGAGTTACCTAGGGTATAGAGATTATTCCCTCATTTGTTCCCTCATTCAGGGAAAAGCTCACCCCTGATTTCAGTCAAGTAGAAAGAACAATAGGCACTGAGGAGCATTTTTACCAAAAATATTCCCAAACTACCCACCTGCCATTTCCGGCTAAGCAGCACCCCACCCCCCGGGTACCCCCCACTTCAGCAGATGGGACTCCTATACTTAGCTAGTATTACTAATGTGGACGGGTAAAGCAGGTAAAGAGCGATCTATGCATCTTCTGCGTGGCTCAGGCACCTGCGGGCAAGGTCAACGACTGTAATGGTGCTGATCTGCTGGCTTACAGACTGTTGGGTTGATCACTTAGGCGGTTTAAAGGTCGGGCAGGGATGATTTGGCTTGTTTGTCCGAGCCTGTTTTAGGATTGCATAGCTGTCGCAGGCTTAAGCGGTGGTGGCTGCGACCTGGGCTGCGACCTGGGCGGCGCCCTTATGTGATCGAGTATCTTCACATTAACCATAGGATAATAATTAACTAGCAGTGAAATCTCAATATACCTATATTAATTAACATTTATTTCAGCCAATATCACAGACTTTAAAAGATGTTTAAATACACAGTATTGTGCATAGTAGCTTTCTGTTTAATGGCAACTTCGGTAATAGTGAGTGCCGCTGAGGGCTATAGTGAAACCATCATTACACCTAGGGGAATCAAGATAATTGATCATTTCCCCTCCACCGATTCAGTCACAATAAATCAACAGCGTTTGGCTAGTGTGAATAGCATGATTCCCTGGACACCTCCTGTTCCATTGGAAGCAACCTTTACTCTGCATAGCCGACCCGGAGCAAGCAAAACAATCTATCTTGATTTCGATGGTCATATTGGTTTTGAAGGTGCTTATACCCCTTATGACCTGGATGGTGATGATCGTTCATTTTCTGATGCTGAGCTTATTGATATCCAAAAAGTGTGGACTTCTGTGGTTGAAGATTTTCTACCCTTTGATGTTAATATCACCACAGAAGATCCTGGACCAGAGGCACTAAGAAACACTGGGGATGGTGATACCGAATGGGGTATTCGTGTTGTTGTTGATGGTAGTAATATTTGGTGTTCGTATGGCTCCTGGGCTTATGTAGGTTCTTTTGATGAAGATACAGATTATGAAGCTTATATATGTATGAAACCAAATCACTGGCTCGATATTGCCGATTCCATCAGCCATGAAGTTGGCCATTCCCTTGGGCTTCACCATGATGGCCCAGGCTATTATGAAGGCCATGGTGTCGAAGGCTCTGATACTTACTGGACACCCATCATGGGTTGGACTTCCTATTTTGGTGTGAGTACTTGGTCTAAAGGTGAATACAGCATGTCCAATAATGATCAAGATGACCTTGAGATTATTACTACAGAAAATGGTTTTAGTTATCGTGTTGATGACCATGGTTCGATCATGGAAGAGGCATCATTCATTGATGTCAATTCAGCATTGATCAATGAGGGTAACATCGAACAAAATAGCGATGTCGATTTCTTTGAATTTACGACCAATGAGACCGGTACAATAGCTTTATTAATTCAACCCGATATCCTGGCGGCGAATCTAGATATCGAAGCTAAACTGTTTGACTCGTCCGGCACAGTGATTTCTACGTCTAATCCTGCTACCAAGCTCCATGCAGAATTTGATATAACTCTTAATGCTGGTACTTTCTATCTCTCAGTTGAAGGTACTGGGTATGATGATCCTGAGTCAGAAGGCTATTCTGATTATGCCAGTCTGGGTTATTACTCAATCACATCCTTGAGCCCTTTCTCCTGCAGCCAAGGCTGCTTTAGCTTTGATATTGATTTGGATGAGAAGTTAGAGGCCGATGCATTGACCGATGGGTTGCTTGTTATCAGGCATCTGTTTGGCTTTTCAGGCGATTCACTTATCTCCGGTGCCATTTCTAACGGTGCTACTCGCCAAGAAGCAGAAGAGATTACCAGTTATCTCAGCGATGCTGAATCTGAGCTAGATATAGATGGGGATGGCGAAGCCGGAGCACTGACCGACGGCCTGTTATTGATCCGCTATTTGTTCGGATTCTCTGGAGATTCTTTGATCTCAGGAGCAGTGTCTGAGAATGCTCAGCGCACTACTGCTGAACAGATAGAAGCCTATATTAGCGAGCGTATTCCAGCCATTTAATTGCAGGTATAGAGCTATCTATGCACGTCTGCGTGGCTCAGGCACCTACGGGCAAGGTCAACGACTGTAATGGTGCTGATCTGCTGGCTTACAGACTGTTGGGTTGATCATTTAGGCGGTTTAAAGGTCGGGCAGGGATGATTTGGCTTTTTTGTCCGAGCCTGTTTTAGGATTGCATAGCTGTCGCAGGCTTAAGCGGTGGTGGTTGTGGTTCGATGTGATGGAGGATTTTTTGGATTATGTCTGGGTCAGTAATGTCGGCGATGACGCGCATGGAGCCACCACACAATGGACATACGGTAATATCAATATTAAAGACTCGTTTGAGTCGCTGAGCCCAAGTCAGGGGAGCAATCAATTCATCTGCAGCTTGCACAACTGGTGTCTATCAAATTTAACCGCGGCCAATATACACGATATGATACATAGACTTTAAGCCTACTCTTATTTATGGTCAATTAAGGTTTTAGTTGAATGACGATAGCGAACGCTGAGATGTTTTATCTGACGCTCAAAATCCAGGACATCGATACTCAGCTTGTTGTCTATCCAGGCATGCATCACGGTGGCTGGCCCGAGCGCTTTGACAAGGATTACCTGACTCGCATTGTCGATTGGTTCGACTTTTACACTCTGGAGCAAGAATGAAATTACTGATGCCCATGGCAGTCTTGCTAATACCGGTTACTGCTCTGGCTGCTCCCGCAGTCAATTACGAACTGTCTTTCGATAATGCCACACATCACGAGGCACGTATCACTGTTACCTATACAGATGTTGGTACTGAACCACTGCAACTTCGAATGAGCCGATCATCGCCTGGTCGTTATGCGATCCATGAGTTTGCGAAGAACGTCTACAACGTTAATGTGGTTGATGGGGCCGGCAACGCGATGACTTTTACGCGTCCCAACCCCTATCAATGGGATGTTGCCGGTCATGACGGTACGGTCTCGATGACCTATACCCTGTACGCCGACCATCTGGATGGCACCTACTCCGCGGTTGATCTCACGCACGCGCACCTGAATATGCCCGCAACACTAATGTGGGCGAAAGGCTATGACGACAGTCACGCTACCTTGACGTTCAAGCCTGCCGCCGATAACTGGAAGGTTGCTACTCAATTGATGCCGACTGACCAGCCCTATGTCTTTACTTCACCGAACCTGCAGTATCTGATGGATAGCCCCATCGAGCTCAGCGATTTCTCGGATAGAAGCTGGCAGGTCGAGTCCAACGGCGAGCTGGCCACGATACGACTTGCCATACACCACGATGGCACTGAGGAAGACGTTGACCTGTATTCCGAAATGGCGAAGAAAGTCATTGCTGAGAAAATTAAGATATTTGGTGAGCTGCCACGATTCGATAACGACACTTACACTTTCATAGCCGACTACCTTCCCTATGCCGATAGCGACGCGATGGAGCATCGCAATTCGACAATACTCGCGAGTCCGACATCGCTGAACGAAGCGAATTTCCAGGGGCCGCTGTTGTCACTTTCGCATGAGGTTTTCCACGCCTGGAACGTAGAGAGAATCCGCCCGCAGCGCCTGGAGCCGTTTGATTTCGAACAGGCCAATATGACGCCCAGCCTTTGGTTCGCCGAAGGGTTTACCGAGTACTATTGCTTCATCGTGGTTCGACGCGCCGGGGAAATGACCGTCGACGAGTTTGCAAAGGCCATGGCGGAGTACATCAGTGTCATGGTCTATGCGCCGGGTCGCAACTACGCTTCGCCGCAGGGAATGAGTATGCAGGCGCCCTTCGTAGACGCCGCGACGGCGGTGGACCCGACCAATTTCGACAATACGTTTATTTCCTATTACACCTACGGCGCCGATATCGCCATCGCGCTGGACCTAACGCTGCGCAGCAAATTCAAGGACGTCACTCTCGATACGATGATGCGCCGCGTCTGGGAGCTGCACGGCAAAACGGAACAACCCTATTCAGGCGATGACCTTCGCGATGCGCTAGCGCATGTCACGGATGACGACGGATTCGCTGAGGACTTTTTCACTCGTTATATACGAGGTCAGGAACTGCCGGACTTTTCGGCCTTGCTCGACAATGCCGGGCTGACATATCGGCTGGCGAACGTGGGTGCATCAAGCGCAGGCCCTGTTAGTTTCGAATTCGACGGCAAAGCCGCTATTATTCAGCGAAATACAATAATTGGAACACCGTTGTATTTGGCGGGCCTCGATCGCGGTGACCAGGTGCTTGCCATCGACCGACTCAGAATCAACAGCCAGGCGCAGTGGGATGCTGCGCTGGAACGCTATAAACCCGGCGACGTGGCCACGATTCACTACATCCAACGCGAAATCGAACGCTCGGCTGAGCTCACGTTTGACGAGGACAATACGATGGAGCTTGTCACTTACGAATCAGACGAACGGAAACTCAGCCGTTCACAGAAGGCGTTTCGAGAGAGTTGGCTGGGTGTGGATAGCGACGGTGGTTGAGTTTAATTCCTCTGATCACTCGCATCGACGCTACAACCCATTAACGGACGAGTGGGTGCTGGTGTCGCCACAACGCACTGTACGTCGTCAGCCCATATGGCACCACTAGCACTAAATTCTAAGAGACACCTGCATAGGGTTGCTCCAGTCGATCCTGCCCGCAGGTGCCTGAGCCACGCAGAGGGTGCATAGATAGCTCTTTATCGGTATTTGAATACTGAGGGAGGACCTTGTTTAACTCAGTGTCGATGATTATCTGATCAACGAAAGCACCAACTGAGGCTGAGCATTCGCTTGAGCCAGCATCGCGGTACCGGTCTGTTGGAGCACCTGAGCCTTAGCTAATCTTGCACTCTCTGCAGCAAAGTCTGCATCTTCAATCCTTGAACGTGCAGCTGTTGTGAACTCAGCAACATTCATGAAATTTGATACAGTGTACTCAAGGCGGTTTTGGAGGGCGCCGTAAGAAGCTCTGTTCCCCGAAACCTGTTCTATAGCTGATGTAATTATATTAAGCGCTTGATCGACTCCGGCTTGGCTAGAAATGTCTACTTGAGAAACCCCTCCGCCAGTGATTTTCCACTCCATTCCAATCTTAGATTGTATTATTGAGAGTTCAGCATCAATTTGTAGTTGGTCGCCTCCGGGATAAAATTCCAAAACTGAGTAGGAAGCGCCATCCTCAAATTCTATGGATGCTGTTTGTGATTGATTGTTAAAATCTGGACTAGCGGGGTACCAAGAACTCCCAAACCAATTATCGTGATTTAGGGTGTGGCCAATGATGTCCTCTGCACCCGCGTAGCTGACCAGGCTTATTACAGTATGCGAACCATTGGCCGTTAGTGAGGATCCATCTATCGGGCCTAGAGTTTCTGCTTTGTGAAAACCATCTCTAATTCCGATTTCTGATGATTTTATCGATTGAATATCAAACTGTATGGTCTGACCTGCCTCTGTTCCCACCTGTATATTTATGTTGTTGAAGAAACCATTTAGGACCAACTGGTTGTTGTACTGAGTTTGAGTGGCTACACGATCAATCTCTTCTACAAGCGCCGAAACTTCCTTCTGCAAGAATGTGCGATCTTCCAAACCATTGGTGTCGTTGGCAGCTTGAACGGCCAACTCGCGCATTCAGTGCAGCATATCTGTGACATCATTAGTGGCATTCTCAATGACCGCCAGCATGGATAAACCATCATTTGCGTTCTTCGTGGCCATATTAAGGCCGCGTATCTGCGCTGTCATACGCTCAGCAATAGCAAAACCTGCAGCATCATCCGCCGCAGAGTTGATTTTCTTACCAGAAGAGAGGCGCTCCATGGCTGTTTTGAGTTCAGCCCCTGAAGCAGCAAGTGATCGTCATACTCCGACTCCTTAAAATCGTTGCATAAGCTGATCCTTTAAGTCTTTTCAGGACCCCTCCAAAGCAGTCTAGAAGGTCAGCTAATTATAAAAAGCGGCAATTATTTGCCGGTTTAATTACCAGTTGGTCAAGAATTTAGTAACTTTAGAGTCGATTTGAAGAAATTGTTGGGTTTTTGAATTCGAAGAGTCTGGGAAATCAACTGTCAACATTCGAACGGTAGGTGTAAGAAGGATGTTTGAGTGTCTTCAATTTTGTCTACTCCCAATGGTCAGATTTAGAAAATTCCTAAGCTGATCAAGGAGTTGGAAGGTTTTAAAAGTCTGAAGTGGTGGCCGGAGGTGGAATCGGACTGGTCCGCATTCGGCACCGACACGGGGATTTTCAAGACGAAAATCTAAGATTCATATTAATTAAATCAATAAGTTACCGGTGCGCCCGTTGCCAACTATGCACCACAGTGCACAACCGTGCATGACGGTGTCCCGCAAATCTCCCGCATGGGGTTTGGCTGCATTCGCACAGAGATCCATAGAAGAGCCACCCTCACTTATATCGTGAATGCGTATACTGCGGTGGTCGTTAAGGGGTAAGGCTGTTTGTCACAACTACATAGTGACTCTCGATCTTGCCATCCAATGCATTCCAGGACGACTTCTGGCCCGTTGGCCCATTTCAGTACCAGCGACATCAGCCAGAGAACACGCTGCTTTATCAACTGGTTAAGGCGCATTGGCCTCAGTTTGAGAACATGCTGTCTGAGCGGGGCAGGTACCTCCCGGACTACGTTTCCAGGGAGTTTGAGGATTACCTGAAGTGTGGTCGTCTTGAGCACGGTTTTCTGCGTGTTCGATGTGAGTCATGTCACCATGAGAAGCTTGTGGCTTTTAGTTACAAACGCCGTGGATTCTGCCCCTCGTGTGGTGCGAGGCGCATGGCCGACAGCGCTGCACATCTGGTTGATGAAGTCTTGCCGAAGAGGCCAATCCGGCAATGGGTGCTCAGTGTACCTTTTCCCCTACGTTACCTGTTCGCGACCAATCCGCAGGTCATGAGTCGTGTTCTGACTATCGTGCATCGTGTTATCAGCACCTTTTTGATTAAACGATCGGGGAGGACGGTGAAGTCGGGTGCTCAGAGCGGTGCAGTGACACTGATACAGCGCTTCGGTTCTGCACTCAATCCGGATGCGGCCCATTAAATCTGCACTTCCATATGCTTTACCTGAGTGGTGTCTATGATAACAAGGGGTATTTCTGGCCGGTAAAACCGCCGACTAAGGAGGATCTGGATAAGGTTGCGCACACGATTGCCAAACGGGTCTCCCGATACCTGGAGCGGGCAGGCTATCTTTACAGGGATGCAGAAACCGAGTACCGGACCTGGTGCCTGATGAAGAAGATGCCATGCGCGGCATTATCGGTGCTTCTATTACCTATCGGTTGGCCTTTGGACCGAATCAGGGTAAGAAGGCACTGACGCTGCAGACTGTGCCAATCAGCGACAACAGAGCGAAGTCGAGTGAACTTGTCAGTAAGCAGGCCGGTTTCTCCCTGCACGCTGGCGTAGCCTGTAAGTCAAATCAGCGTAAGAAGCTTGAGCGTCTTTGCCGGTATATCACGCGTCCTGCCATTGCTGAACAAAGGTTATCAGTGGCTAGTAACGGCAACGTGATTGTTGCTTTAAAAACTCCCTACGACGACGGCACTTCCCACGTTGTCCTGAGCCCAATGGAGTTTATAGGGCGCCTGGCGGCGTTGGTTCCGAAGCCGAGAGTGAATCTCA
>LWDU01038507.1_pt1 | contig 11308 bp, 8 predicted proteins | sample 727161 | NCBI WGS metagenome assembly LWDU01 (sample SAMN04566230, study PRJNA314399) | hydrothermal vent metagenome | isolation source: deep sea hydrothermal plume seawater | place: Mexico: Gulf of California, Guaymas Basin | collected 2004-07-11 | reverse complement strand
CCCGCCCAGCGCGAACTTTTTGGCCCCACGCGCCGTCGTGTGCCGGAGATGATGGATCTCAAAAACCCAGTGCTGCTCGGCCCCGTCCAAAACCAGGAGCATCACATGAACGGCTGCATCGCGCGCCGCGATAATTTCAGCGAGCCCATTCTCGGGATGCTTGAGCAATGCTACGAGGAGTTTGCCCAACTCACCGGCCGCCGTTACGGGCTCATTTCGGAATACCGCACCGAGGATGCCGACACCGTGTTTGTGTCGCTCGGCTGCGCCGCTGAAAATGTGGAGAGCGCCTGCGATTATTTGCGCGAACAACGCAATGCCAAAGTCGGCTCCATCCATATCAACGTCATTCGCCCTTTCCCCGAGGCGGCGGTGATCAATGCTTTGCGCGGCAAGAAAAACGTAATCGTCATCGAACGCACCGACGAAGCGTTGGCCGGCGACAACCCGTTGGGCCGCGACATTCGCACCGCCCTTTCCAAGGGTTTGGAGAGCGGCAAACACGGCGGCGATTTGCCTTCGCTTACGGATGCCGAAATGCCCCGCATTTTCCGTGGCAGCTACGGAATGGGCTCACGCGATTTCCGGCCCGAACATTCGCTGGGTGCGTACGAATTCGCCACCGGCCAAACCAAACGCCAAGATGGCCGCGGCGCGGAGGATGGTGAATCGTATTTCACCCTCGGCATCAATCATCCGTACAGCGTCATTTCCAAGGACACTCCCTCGCTGCTGCCCAACGGCGCTATCGCGGTGCGGTTCCATTCCATCGGCGGTTGGGGAATGATCACCACCGGCAAAAACCTCGGCGAGATTGTTGGCAAATTCGGCCAAATTGTTTCCGAGCGCACCCCCAGCTACGATGATCTCGGCCAACTCGAAGACAAGCTCTTCATTATGGCCAACCCCAAATACGGCTCGGAGAAAAAAGGCGCGCCCACCAATTATTTTCTCACCGTCGCGCCTGAGCGCATTCTGGTGAACTGCGAGCTCAACCACGTGGACGTCGTGCTCTGCTGCGATCCCAAAGCCTTCACGCACACCAATCCGCTTGAGGGCATCAACAAAGGCGGCAGCCTCGTATGGGAATCGAGCGAAACGCCCGAGACCGCGTGGCAACGCATTCCCGCCCATCATCGCGCGTTTATTAAAGAGAACAACATCCGCGTGTTCATTCTGCCCGGTTTCGATATTGCCCGCGATGCCACCAGCCGCGCCGATCTCCAGCTGCGAATGCAGGGCAACTCATTCCTCGGCGCATTTTTCCGCGTCTCCAGTTTTCTCAAGGATCACAACATCGGCGAGGAGGAGTACCACCAAATCGTGCACGATCAGTACGAGAAAAAATTCGGCCGCTTTGGCAAGGCCGTGGTGGAGTCGAATATGAAAGTGATGCTCGGCGGCTTCGAGCGCGTGGTGGAAATTAAGCACGGCGAAATTGATGACGCCGACACTTCGAGTATGCGAAACCCGATGCTCGCCCCGCACACGGCCGCCGACATCGAAATGCCCGGCACCGCCGGCTGCGACTCCAGCGGTTGCCCCAGCTGCGCAATGCCGGAGGAACAAGAACGCGCGCCGTTCCAGACGATGGAGAAATTTGATTCCGAGTTCCGCAATGACCTCGGCTACCACCAACCCGCCGGGGCCTTTGCCAGCTTGGGCGTGATGGGCTCGGGCAGCGGCGCCACGCAAAGCAAATACGTGGCCCGCCGCGAGACGCCGGTTTATATCGCAGAAAATTGCACCCAATGCATGGAGTGCATCACCGCGTGCCCGGACACCGCGCTGCCGAATACCGCGCAGGATCTCAGCACGATTTTGGTCACCGCCATTCGAAATTATGTCGGCGACAAGGACGCGCAAAAGGCGTTCCTCAATGAAGTGAAAGGCCTCGACGATCGCTGCCGCGCGCGCATGAACGAGAATGTCGCCGCTAAAGGCAAGGAACCGTTCAAGGATATTTTGCGGTCGGAAGTGGATCAGCTCACCACCATCGCCGAAGCCGCGCGGGCGGAGTTTATGACGATCATTGATAAGCTGCCGTTGGCGTATAATGATGTCTCCGCCATTTATCGCAGCGTGGAAAAGAAGAGCCCCGGCAATGGCGGCATCTTTTCGATTTTTGTTTCCGACCTCTGCAAAGGCTGCGGCGAGTGCGTGCAGGTTTGTGGCGATCACGACGCGCTGCGGATGGTCACCGAAACACCGGAGCTCAACGCCGAGCTGACCAGCGCGCAGGTGTTCAGCCGGTTGCTGCCCGATACCAGTCAGAAACACCTCGGGCTGTACAATGACGACACGCCCGAAGCCTCACGCGAAGCCGCGCTGCGAAATCATTTGATGGTGCGCCGCAATTACGAGGCGCTCGTCAGCGGCGATGGCGCGTGCGCCGGTTGCGGCGAGAAGAGTGTGCTGCACGCGGTGGCTTCCGTCACCGAGGCGTATATGCGGCCGATGTATCACAAGAAAGCCGCGCGCCTGCGCGAGAAGGCCAACGAACTGGAATCCAATGGCGCGGCCAAGCTCGCGGCGCTCAAGGAACGTAGCGAGGAGGAATATAATTTTTACAAGCGCAGCATCGCCCACGTGGTGATGGGACTCGGCGGCGAGAATGACGTTGACACCGATCACCGCCTCGAAGGACACGGCGAGATTACCGACAGCGAACTCATCGAAGCACTCATCGCTGTGCTGCGGCAGGATGCTTTTAACCACCGCGACATCCAAGCCATCGACGGCCGCCACGCCAACGGCATGAGCGTGATGTTCATGGGCGCGCACACCGGCTGCAACACGGTGTACGGCTCCACGCCGCCGAGCAATCCGCATCCGTATCCGTGGATGAATTCGCTGTTCCAGGATGGCACCACCATTAGCTGGCTGTTTGGCGAATCGGCGATGCTCAACCACGCGCGGCGTTCAGTGGCGCCCGAGCGTTTGGCCACCGCGCTGCTCGAGCGCGAGGATGGCGTGAGCAGCCAGAGCGAATATTTCGAACTCACCCACCTCGATGACACGCAGATGACCGATCAGGAAATGCGCGAGCTGCCCAAGGTATGGGCCATCGGCGGCGACGGCGCGATGGGCGACATCGGTTTTCAAAATGTTTCCAAAGTGGTTTTGCAAAACAAACCCAACGTGATGATTCTGATGCTCGACACGCAGGTGTATTCCAACACCGGCGGTCAAAACTCTGATAGCTCCAACATGCTCGGCGGCTACGATATGAACCAATTCGGCGTCGCCTCCCAAGGCAAGCTCATCGAGAAAAAGAGCGTCGCCGAAACCTTCACCGCCGGCCACGGCTCGCCTTACGTCGCGCAAGTCTCAATGGCCAACTCCGCCAAAGTTTACAAGGCGATGCTCGACGGTCTCGAGTATCGTGGCACTGCGTTTTTCCAGTGCTACACCACTTGCCAACCCGAGCACGGCGTGGCGGACAACATGAGCAACGACCAAGCCCGCATGATTCGCGACAGCCGCGGGATGCCGGAATTTATTTACAACCCGCGCGCCGGCGAAACCATGCAGGAAGGCTTCGAGCTCAAGGGCAATCCCTCCATCAAACGCGATTGGTGGGAAGCCAAATTCCCCTCCACCGGCGACAAATACAACTACACCGTCGCCCACTGGGCCCTCACCGAGGCGCGCTTCCGCATGCACCTCAAGGAAATCCCCGAGGCGCAAGCCGGCGAGTTCATTCACATGGACAACATACTCACCGCCATCACGCAGCAGGACGTCATTTACCGCCGCGTGTTTGACAAAACCCATCGAGCTTTCGTTCCCGACTGGGGCGTGTACTTCAAGGCCGAGGTAAACGGTAAAATAAAGTACTACACCGTGAGCCGCCAAATGGTGCTCTTCCACATCGAGCGCCGAAAATCGTGGCGCATGCTCCAAAGCCGCGCCGGCATTGTGAACGCCGATTATCTCGCCCAAAAAGTTCTCGTGGAAAAATGCGACAAAGGCGAGATCACCCGCGACGACCTCCTCGAACGCGGCTGGGAACTCCTCAACGAACAAGTCGCCACCGCCGCCGGAAACTAAAAAGTGCTGCCGGCATCTTGCCGGCAGAAACTCAACGCAACAATCCGCGCAAATCCTCCGGCGTCAACCGCCGCGGATTATTCGCCAACCGCTCCACATTCACCGTGGCGCAAATGCGTTCCACTTGCGCGTCCTCCGTGATGCCCACTTCCGCCAAACTCGCCGGACACCCAATCGCCTTCACCAACGCATTGAACCGCCCCGCCGCCTCCACCGCATCACGCGCGCCCAGCGTTTCGTAAATCATCGTCATCCGTTCCCGAACCGCCACTGCGCCGCGTGTATCGAGGCAATCGGTTTCACTCACTTCACTGTTAAACTCCAACGCCGCCGCCAACGTCAAAGCCACCGCCGCGCCGTGCGGCAAGCCGTGCGCGGAAGTAATCGTGTACGACAACGCGTGCGGCACGGTCGTCTTGGTGAGGTTAATCGCTTGCCCCGCGAGATGCGCCGCGCGCGCCATCGCATCGCGCGCAGCGGGAGTGGGCGCGTTTACGGCTGTCTCCAAATTTCCCCAAGCCAAGCCCAGCGCTTCCTGCGCAAATGGCAGCGACGTTTCATCCGCGCCAATCGCCCAAATGGATTCGGTCGCTTGGCACAACGCATCCAGCCCCGAATGCGCCGTGAGCATCGGCGGCGAACTCGCCGTGAGCGCGCCATCCACCACCGCCACCGAAGGCCGCATCAGCGGATGCGCCACCGAATGTTTGTGGCCGTCCACGTAGACGACCGCAAAATGCGTCGCCTCACTGCCCGTGCCCGCTGTGGTCGGTACTGCGATGAGCGGCAACGGCGTTTGAGGCGATTCCCAAACACCCCGCAGGATTTCCTCTTTGCCCGCATTTTGTGTCACGAGCCAATTGGCCAACTTCGCTACATCCATTGCCGTGCCGCCGCCCACGGCGAGAATTGTATCGGCATTGCTTTCGCGAAGAGCCGCCGCGCACGCTTCCACTTCGGGCAGTTTTGGATTGGGCTCAAACGAATCGAAAACCGTGACAGTTCGATCAGCGAGCAATGGCCGCAGGATCGCCTCCGCGCCACTGGCGGCGTACGCCACGGAATCGGCCACTAGAAAAATGGATTGGCCGGTGAGCGCGGATTGCACTTCGCCCAACGCTGAAAAATGCAGCTGACCGTTCATAGTTCAGTTTAGCTTGGCCCGCAGTTCGGGCGAGTCAAACACTTCAGGATTCAAAACCATCTTCGGACGTTGGCCGTTCATCAAGTCCACGATGGCCTCCGCGCAGGCGGCGCTGACTTTGCGGCCCGTCTCATTTGAAAACGATGCCTGATGCGGCGCGAGTAAAAGGTTTTTTGCCGTGCGAAAAGGATGCTCCGCCGGAAGGGGTTCTTCCACAAACGCATCCACCGCTGCGCCAGCAAGGCCGCCGTCATTCAACGCCCGCGCCAAGGCCGCCTCATCCACCAGCGCGCCTCGGCCGGTGTTGATGAGATACGCGTTCGGCTTCATCTGTTTCAATTGCGCTTCGCCAATGAGGCCTTTCGTCTCCGGTGTCACTGCCGCGTGCAGTGAAACAAAATCACTTTGCGCGAGCAGTGAATCGAGCGGCACAAATTCCACGCCAAAATTTTTGGCGGCTTCATTCGGGGCGGGGTCACACGCCAACACGCGCAGATTAAATCCCGCCGCGCGCCGCGCCACCGCCGTGCCGATTCGGCCGCAGCCGATGATGCCCAGCGTTTTGCCGTGCACATCGTGGCCCCATTGCGGCACCCATTCGCCGACGCTCATCGTGGCGTGCGCGGTGTGAATGCGGCGCGCGATGCTGAGCAGCAATGCGAAGGTGTAATCCGCCACCGCCTCATCAAGCATGCCCGGCGTGTAAGCGATCACGATGCCGTGCGCCGTGGCGGCGTCCACATCAATGCGCTCAAAGCCCACGCCCCATCTGGAAATAATTCGCAATTCAGCGGCTTCCTGACTGGCCAACAATTCAGCCGAAAACTCATCCGGCCCCGCATAAACCGCCTGAATTCCGGCCAATAACCGCTGCAACTCCGCCGCCGATTGGGCGCGGAAGGGCTTGGCAATAGTGACTTTACAGCCGTTTTTTTGCATAAAATCGGCGGATTCGGCCCCAATCCCCGCAATCGTGCCTGCGGTGGCTAAGATGTTCCAAGACATGGTAATGGGCGGCAGTGTAGCGTGCGAGGGCGTGGGTGCAAAGGATGGGTCTTGCGAATGCGATTTAGAATTATTCTAAATACTGTTGACGCTGCGCGGGCCATCGGCGATGCTGCCGGCACTATGAAAGATGTCAAAGCACGCACTGTCTTTGTTCCACCCCGGCGCGCGCGCGGGGTGGTGAGCCGTTGCATCGTCGAATCGGGGCTGCGGCCCACGGCTCAACGCGAGGTGGTCTACGGCGTGTTGCTCGATAAGCTGGATCATCCAACGGCGGACGAAGTGTTTTTGCACGCCAAGCGGGAGAAGCCAGATATTTCGATGGCGACGGTTTACAACTGCCTCGACGCCTTGGTGAAACATCATCTGGTGAAACAGGTGCACCTCGACCGCGCGGCCACTCGCTACTGCCCGAACATGCACGACCACGCGCATTTCCAATGTGAAGATTGCGGTGGGATTTCTGATTTTGAAGGCAAACCCAAGCCGCGCCAAAGCGGGTTCAAAGTACCGCGTGGATTCAAAGTGACGCATTCGGAAGTCTCGATGCGCGGCGTGTGCCCGGATTGTGCGGGAAAGGAAAAATTGAAATGAGCGCAGACACGGAAACCATCGATCGCTTTGTGGCGCAGGAATATATGTGGGGTTTCGTTACCGACATTGAGGCCGACACGCTGCCGCCCGGTTTGGACGAGGATGTGGTGCGCCATATTTCCGCCAAGAAAAATGAGCCGGAGTGGCTGCTCGAATGGCGGCTCAAAGCTTTTCGCCATTGGCTGACGATGGAAGAGCCGCACTGGCCGCAGGTGAAGTACGACCCCATTGATTATCAGGCGGTCAGCTACTACTCCGCGCCGGGCGCGAAGGACAAGGATCGCCCGAAGAGCCTCGACGAGGTGGATCCCAAACTGCTGGAAACTTATGAAAAACTTGGCGTGCCTTTGCACGAGCGCGCGCGGTTGGCGGGCGTGGCGGTGGATGCGGTGTTCGACAGCGTGTCCGTCGGCACCACGCATAAGGAGGAACTCGCCAAGCACGGCGTGATTTTCTGTTCGTTCTCCGAGGCGGTGCAGGAGCATCCGGAGCTTATCAAAAAATATCTCGGCTCGGTGGTGCCGTACACGGACAACTTTTTTGCAACGCTCAACTCGGCGGTGTTCAGCGATGGTTCGTTTGTTTACATCCCCAAAGGGGTGCGGTGTCCGCTGGAGTTGAGCACCTATTTTAGAATTAACGCCGCCGGGACGGGCCAATTCGAGCGCACGATCATTGTCGCCGACGAGGGCAGTCACGTGAGCTATCTCGAAGGCTGCACCGCGCCGATGCGCGATGAAAATCAACTGCACGCCGCGGTGGTGGAGTTGGTCGCGCTTGGCGATGCGGAAATAAAATATTCCACCGTGCAAAACTGGTATCCCGGCGATGAGAACGGCATCGGCGGCATTTATAATTTCGTGACCAAACGCGGCATCTGCAAAGGCGCGCGCTCAAAGATTTGCTGGACGCAAGTGGAGACCGGCTCGGCGATCACGTGGAAATATCCGAGCGTGATTTTGCGCGGCGACGATTCGGTCGGCGAGTTTTACTCCGTGGCCCTCGCCAACCTCGCGCAACAGGCGGACACCGGCACCAAGATGATTCATCTCGGCAAGAACACCCGCAGCACTGTCATCAGCAAAGGCATTTCCGCCGGCAAAGGGCAGAACAGTTATCGTGGCCTTGTGCAGATGGGCAAAAACGCCACGGGCGCCCGCAATTATACCCAGTGCGATTCGCTGCTGATCGGCAGCCGTTGCGGCGCGCATACGTTTCCGTACATAGAAGTGAAAAATCCAACGGCCCAAGTCGAACACGAAGCCACCACTTCGAAGATTGGGGAGGATCAGATTTTTTACTGCAACGCCCGCGGCATCGAAACGCAGGACGCGGTGAACATGATCGTGAACGGATTTTGCAAAGAGGTCTTTCGCGAACTCCCAATGGAATTCGCAATGGAAGCCCAAGCGTTGATGGACGTGAGTCTCGAAGGTAGCGTGGGATAGGAATTTACAATGTTAGAAGTCAAAAATCTGAAGGCCGGTGTGGAGGGCAGGGAAATTCTCAAGGGGATCAACTTGTCCATTAACGCCGGCGAGGTGCACGCGATTATGGGGCCGAATGGCAGCGGCAAGAGCACGCTGGCGCAGGTGTTGGCGGGGCGCGAGGCGTTTGAGGTTGCCGAGGGTTCGGTGACGTATAAAGGGCAGGATTTGCTGGAGCTGGCGCCCGAGGTGCGCGTGCGGGAGGGGCTGTTTTTGGCCTTTCAATATCCGGTGGAAATTCCCGGCGTGAACACGACTTATTTTTTGCGCGCGGCGGTGAATGCCGTGCGCGAGCATCACGGGGAGGCGGCGCTTAACGCGGTGGATTTCCTTAAGCTGATGCGTGAGAAAATTGATCTGTTGCAACTGGACGAGGCGTTGCTCAAGCGTTCGGTGAACGAAGGCTTTTCCGGCGGCGAAAAAAAGCGCGCGGAAATTTTGCAAATGGCTTTGCTCGATCCAACAATGGCCGTGTTGGACGAAACGGATTCCGGCCTCGACATCGACGCGCTCAAGATCGTGGCCAACGGCGTGAACCAACTCAAGCGCACCGACAACGCGCAACTCATCATCACGCACTACCAGCGTTTGCTCGATTATATCGTGCCCGATTTTGTGCACGTGCTTTACGACGGCCGCATTGTGAAATCCGGCGGCAAGGAATTGGCGCACGAGCTTGAGGAAAAAGGCTACGACTGGATCACCAACGGAGAACTCCAAACCGCCTAATGGTTGCCCCCGCCAACAGCGCCGTGGATCGTTTGCTCGCTGCTCTGCCGACGAGGGGCGAAGGCGGCGCGCGCTTTGCGGAGCTCGGATTCCCCACCACGCGCGATGAGGATTGGCGTTTCACCAGCGTCGCGCCGATTGCGGAATTGGAATTCACCGCAGCGGTGGCCGATGCGGCTGCGAATTTGGAGGGCTGTGTATTTGCGGAAATTGATGGCCCGCAACTAGTGTTTGTGAACGGTCATTTTTCCAGCGAACTTTCCCACGTGGGCGAATTGCCGACGGGCGTTGAGATTGGCAATCTGGCATCGGAAGCTCGTGAACCGTGCGAATCGGAAGATGCTTTTGGCGCATTGAACGCTGCGAGTTTTACCGATGGCGCGTGGGTACGCGTGGCGGACGGCGTGAGTTTTGAAAAGCCCACTCGCATTTATTTTCTCAGCACTGGCGGCGATGGCGCGACGGCGAATCTTCGTAACCACTTCTCCATTGGGGCAAACAGCAAGGCGACGATTCTCGAAAGCTGGACGGGCGAAGACGCCGCGTATTTTAACAACGTCATCACCGAGCTTTCCGTTGGTGACAATGCGCAGCTCGAGCACTTGAAGTTTCAGGATGAAAGCACGGCTGCGTTTCACGTGGCCGGTTTGCACGCCTCGATGGGACGCGACAGCCGCGTGGCGCATCACTCCATCGCGCTCGGCGGCCGCATCGCGCGCAACAACATCCGCGCGCGGCTCGATGGCACCGGCATTGAGGCGGTGCTGAACGGTTTGTACCTGCCGCGCGGCAAACAGCTCATTGATCATCATATGGTGGCGGATCATCTGCAACCGCATTGTGACAGTCACGAATATTTTAACGGCATCCTTGATGACCATGCGCGTGCGGTTTTCCACGGGCGCATTCACGTTCACAAAGGCGCGGACAAGACGGATGCGAAGCAGACGAATAAAAATCTATTGCTCTCCGATAACGCAACGGTGAACACCAAACCGCAACTGGAAATTTATGCGGACGACGTGAAGTGCACGCACGGCGCGACGATTGGCCAAATGAATGCCGAGCAGATTTTTTACCTGCGCACGCGCGGGCTCGATGAGGAAGCGGCGAGGCGAATGATCATGCACGCCTTCGCCGGTGAAATCATCGCGCGCATCGGATGCGCCCCGGCGCGCGAGGAGCTGGATCGGTTGGTGTGGGATCGTTTGGAAAACTGATGACTGCCGCATTGAACAGCATTGATGAGCTGGCCGACAACTTTGAGTTACTCGGCGATTGGGAATCGCGCTTTGGGTATCTCATCGACCTCGGCAAGGAATTGCCGCCGATGGGTGAGGCAGACAAATGCGATGCCAATCGCGTGCATGGTTGTCAGGCGCAGGTGTGGATGAAGCTGCTGCCCGAAGCCGACGGCCACATCACCATCGTGGCCGATAGCGATGCGTTTATTGTGAAGGGGCTTATCGCGGTGTTGCTCACCATTTACTCCGGCAAAACCGCGCGGGAAATTTTGGACACCGATGGCCCAGCGCAGCTCGATAGATTGCAGCTCGCCTCGCACCTCAGCCCCACGCGCAAAAACGGATTGTTCGCAATGGTGCAGCGCGTGCGCGAACTCGCTCAAGCAATTGAAGTGGGGGCGGCGGAATGATGGGCCAATCGGAAACGGTGGCGATCGAGCGCGATGTGGAGGCGTCGGTGGTGCCCTCGGGCACGCGCGTCACGCTGCAAAAAGGCGAGACCGCGATTCTCACGCAGTCGCTTGGCGGCACGTTTACGGTGGTGGTGAACGGCAACATGTTTCGCATCGACAGCAAGGATGCCGACGCCATCGGGCAAGAAGTGCAAAGCACGTCCTTAAAAAAAGCCGAGACGGCGGAGGATTTGGAGAAGCAAGTTTGGGAGCAAATGAAAACCTGCTACGATCCCGAGATCCCCGTGAACATCGTCGACCTCGGATTGATTTACGATTGCCATCTTGAGGATTTGAAGGACGGCGGCCACAAAGCGAGCGTGAAAATGACGCTCACCGCGCCCGGCTGCGGAATGGGCCCGACGATTCAGGCGGACGTGGAAAATAAAATTCTATGCGTGGAAACGGTTGATGAAGTGGAAGTGGAACTCGTTTGGGAACCGCAATGGACCCGCGACATGATGACCGAAGCTGCGCGGCTTGAGCTGGGCATGATGTGATGAGTGCCGCCACCACCATTGCCAGCGTGGACGAAATCGCCGAGGGCAAGGGAAAGGCCTTCGACGTCGGCGAAAAACGCATCGCGATTTTCAACGTGGC
>LWDU01040430.1_pt1 | contig 11310 bp, 8 predicted proteins | sample 727161 | NCBI WGS metagenome assembly LWDU01 (sample SAMN04566230, study PRJNA314399) | hydrothermal vent metagenome | isolation source: deep sea hydrothermal plume seawater | place: Mexico: Gulf of California, Guaymas Basin | collected 2004-07-11 | reverse complement strand
CGCAACCGCAAGTCGGTGCTTCCGGTTCGCAACCGCAGGAAGGAGCTTCGTCGCAGCAGGACTTACTGCAGCTCATAAGCTTCTTCAGCAGGCCGTCACGGCAGCGATTCTTTCGCTGCTTGCCGCAGGTGGGCTCGCAACCGCAATCGGGAGCAGCAGGCTCGCAACCGCAGGTTGGGGCGACGGGCTCGCAACCACAAGTGGCTTCGGCGCCACAAGTTGGTTCGCAGCAGCTACGGCTACGCATGAGCCGATGGCGACGTTCACCGCAGCACGAAGCGGCGGGTGCACAGCCACACGAGGGTTCGGCAGCTTCACAACAGCTGCTGTTAAGAACGCGGTCGAACAGGCCGAACGCGTTGGCATTGGATGCCGAAGCCAGAATCAGGCCAGCACACAACGCAGGTAGAATAACTCGGGATTTCATGGAGAGGGCTCCTCACAACCAAAATACGCATTTCCTAGGAAACAGATCTGTCCGATTCGCTCGACCCCAATCTCTCATGGATAATGGCGGTGCAAAAGCGAATGCGGTAATCAGCACCCCGCTGATGTTATGAGCAGGTATCGTCCGTAGATCTTCCCGTTCTTAACTGGATTACTTGAAACCCGTATTCGACCTACTTACCGCAGTTCACATGCGAGGATCGGGTCGGATGTAGCGATTGAGTGAAGTCTAGCTATTGGTGGGCAGCTATCCCTTACCGATGGCTCCTCAAGGACTTAGGCGCAAATGTCTACATGGAACGCTCAATCGGCGCCCGTTGCAGATTTAGCCGAGAAACTCTAGACCGTCCGGTCTTCGCAGACGGAAACCTGCTCCACCGGCACTGGGCTGGCGGTGGGGCGGTCGAGTTGGCACGCTCGCACAAGTCACTCGCCAGGGTCTTGACCCCGATTCTCCAACGATCGAAGGTAGCTGTTCCTCGCCTCATCGAATCGTGCGAGCACTTCTTTGGCAAGGTCATGACCGTCAAGCAATTGTTCCACTCCAGAGGAAAGGAGTTCGTCCAGCCGCGGAATATAAGTTAGTTCGTAAATTTGTAGGCGCCCGTCTGCGCCAAGGCCCATAATCGCGGGCAACGCCGCGATGTGGAAGACATCGCGGCCGACCGCGTCCGAGTCACGAAGGATTGGCGTATCGACATTCCACGTTTGTAACAACTGTTCGATTTCGGCGGATGAAACATCGCTGGAAACGGCACACACTGCAAAAAATACGACGTTTTGATTATCCATGTATTGGCGTGCTGTCTTGTCAAATAACTGCAGGCTGGCCTCGCAGGCGGGATGGTCTACGAACCAATGGAGAACAACCAATTGACCCTCCCACCTGGCTGAGTCGATTTCCTTGCCGTCCAGCGATCGCAGGGCAAACGGAGGGATTCGTTGACCGAGTAAATCGGTGGGAAGTGGTTCTGGTGGCAGCACAAATTGGCTGACAAGTCGATCGCCGTCCCGTTTTTCGAGAGATTCCAAGGACTGTCCGGCATCCCATTCGAATTGCGCCTGATGTAATTCAGCTGTAACCTGTATCTCTTCAGCTCCACTCTCCGAGGCCATTTTCGAGGCGATGTCCCAGACTGGGAATTGGACGCGTCGCACGATCCGGGTGACCGTGTCGACCCAGAGCACGAACGGACCGTCCGGTGTCTCGATCTCGAGGCCGTAACAACCGTGCCCATCAATTTTCTGGTTGTCGAGCAGGCGGCGAGGGAAGAGTTGTTGATCTGCAAACGACGACAACGGTTGCGGGGCGAACAATAATTCCAAAACGATGGGAAATCGGCCCAGCCCGCGCTCGATAGAGTGGCGCAGTACCGAATCTTCCGTCAATTCGGCCCATGTGATTTCTTCGGGCGTGCCGCGGTCAAGGAACTGCTGGTTCAGTTCGGGAACGTCGGGACTCGTTATCCTGGAGCGAAACCGAGTCCCATCGGCGTCAATGGTCGTTTGATAGACGTTTGCGAATAGCCGTCGCTGCCGTTGGAAGGCGACTTGGTAGGGTGCTGAGTCGACGAACTGGCGACCGTTCGTTCGATATTTCAGCGTGACCTGACCCGCATCCGAGTACGCCTCGCAACGACGGTAACGGCGGATGACCTCATCCAACAACTCCGACGGATCTGGTTGGGTAGCAGAATTTGTTGACGAGACGGCAGCGGTCCTATCGTCGTCCGCTTTTGGCTCTGGTGCAGTATTCGCTCCGCAACCGGGCCAACAAAGCAGTGAGAATAGTATCGGGAACGTGATTCGGTGGGAAAAACGATTCACTTCCATGGTCCTCTTATTCGATGTGAGCTCAGTTTCAACGGTTCAGTGCCGTGACGGCGCGATGCGGCGCGGAGTTGATTATTCAAAGTCAAGAGGATTCGGTAAACAGTGATCCTTGACGACTTTTTCCATCCACCGCTATGATTTCATGTTGTTCGACCTGGTCCGCATATGTTTTCGAGGATTACCGTGGAGTACAAAATTCGATTTGGCGTCGATTCGCAAATCGCGATCAACCTCGACCCAGAACAGTTGATGTCGCCGGCGGATGCACCGAAATTCGAGTCACCTTCATCGTCGGTGGCGGAGAGCCTACAGTTAGCACTCGATCAACCGGTGAACTATCCACCGCTGATTGAATCGTTGGTGCCTGGCGACCAGGTAGCAGTGTTGCTCGACCCGGATGTTCCCTGCGGCGGTGCCATTGTTCAGGCACTGCTGGAATATATGAGCAATTTGGAACGCAAACCGTCGAGAGTCACTGTCGTTCTTCCAGAAAATGCGCAACAGCTGCATACCGAGATCCTGGAACGATGCGCTGGCATCCCCTTGGATCGAGACATTGTCCTGCATTCGGCGGATGATCCCGAGCAGATGAGTTTCCTGATGGCGAATCGCCACGGTGAGCCGGTGCACATCAACCGGCACCTTACTGAGGCCGATTTTGTAATGCCGATTCTCGCCACTAGACTCAATGGCGCATTCGGATATCGGGGCATGTACACCGGCGTCTACCCGACGTTCTGTGACGCCCCCGCCCGACAGCGTTTTCAATCGGCCGCCAATCTCGACTCTGCACGCCGACAGTCAGAACAAAGGGGTGAAACGAATGAGGTCGGCTTTTCGCTCGGTTTACATTTCGTCATTCACGTTGTGCCTGGGCCCGACGAGAGTGTCTTGGGAATCTTTGCGGGCGAATCGGATTCCGTTCACCGAGCGGCCCTGGCGGTTGCGAAGCCGCAGTGGGGGCGAGCGACGGGCCATCCGGCTCAGTTGGTAATCGCTGCACTCGGTGGTGCAAACCAAAGTTGGGATGCCCTGGCTAGACTGCTGTTTAGTGTCGAGTCTTTTGGCGAGGACGACGCAATTGTCGTCATTTGCAGCGATTTGGACGTACCTCCGGGAAGAGCCCTTCAGAGGTTACGAAATTTCGATACGGATCCGGATGCAACTTTTCGCGAACTCTCCAAACAGAATTCAGACGACGCGTTGGCTGCGGCGTTATTGGCCCGCTTGCGTGAGTCTCACCAGGTGTTTCTTTGCAGTCGCCTGGATCCAGATTTGGTTGAGAGCTTCGGTATTGGTGTGATCGCCGGCTCCGACGACCTGACAAGACTCTGTCGGAATCAAACCGTGGCGATTATCGAAGACGCGCAGCTAATATGCCCAATTGGTAACTCCGCCTCAATCACTGATGATGCCGTTGATGCGTCATCCAACTCCTCGTGAAACTATGGATTCTGAGCAAATTCGTCAAGACCGCAACCAGCTGCTCCAGGCCGGGGGCATGGTTCGATTAGAATGGACGCTGTTGCGCGTTTTTGGACGCGATGCAGCAACTTTCCTTCACAACATGACGACGAACGATGTTCGCTCGCTAAACATTGATTCATTCTGTGAATCGTATGTTCTGGACGTACGAGGGAAAATAGTTGCACACGGTTTCATTATCCGACTTGCGGATGAGAGTTTCCTGTTTTTGGGCGGACCTGGACAAATGGCGACGCTGACGGCTCACTGGGAACGGTTCGTCATTGCCGAAGACGTTCAGTTTGAATGCAGCGCTGCACAGATGTCGGTCTGGGCTGCTGCCGGTCCGTTTGTCGACGAATGGAATAACGATCTCGACGATACAAAGAACGGCCAATTGCAAGCAGGCGTGCTTTTCGATGTACCTGTCAAGTGGATGCCGATGGCTGTGTTCGGTGGCCGAACGAAACTGGTCGTTCTTCAGACTGTAGAACAGCGTTCCGCATTAACGGACAATGCAGAACGGCGCGGACTCTTGTCGCTCATGCCAGATACTTGGGAGTCTCTACGAATCGAGGCGGGGTTTCCACTCTACGGTGTGGACATCACGATCGAAAACCTCCCTCAGGAAGTGTGTCGCAACTTGCAGGCAATCAACTTCAACAAAGGCTGCTACCTAGGTCAGGAGACCGTCGCTCGAATCGACGCGATCGGACACGTTAACTGGCATTTGGTTGGCCTGAAATGTGGCAAGACCGGCTTGACGTCAGGCCAGGAACTTAAGCAGGGCACAAAAACCATCGCGAAAATAGGTTCTCAGGCATGGATTCCACAGCTTGATTGCCACCTTGCACTTGCCTACGTGCGCCGCGGAAGCGAATCGCCAGGTACGCAATTGCAAACAGATGACGGCGACTTGGAGGTGGTTGGTCTGCCCGTAACAAGTGACACCCACTCGTGACGGTGCGTACAAGACATGGCACGACAAACGTCTGACCGAGAAGATCTGCTCCGTGACGCCACAGGACTTGTGGAGAGAATTGAGCTGCAAGTACCCGAATCAAAGGAGAGTATTGTCGCCGGATATCGGAAGAATGGAGCGCTGAGCGTTTATTTTGGGGAAGAGACCGTCTACCAATTCAACACCGACTTCGAATTGCGAAGGGTGTTTCAGAGTCACCACCCGATCAAGGCCGAGGCCGGGGAATTGGTCGTGCTTCGTCGGGTACGCGAGAAGGAACAGACGACGCTCCACCGTCGAGTTTTATCTGACAAGGAACAGAACACACTGCTGGCTGAGGCATGCCAGCGACTCGGGCGACTTGCTGAACGGCTACAACTGGGAGACTACCATTGCACTGGGAAGGTTCCACCCGATGTGGCGATCGAAGATCGATTGCAGGCCGACCTCGAACACCTTGTCGCTCAACCGATCCGCATCGCAGCCGTGCCCAATGTAGGTCACTTTCGCCGAAAGTGACCAGGAATCGGTTGGCATTTTCCAAATCGAAACGACGACGAGAGAAACAAATCGTCATGACTGTTAGGGAGGGACGACGCGTGAATCAGCCGCGTGAATCAGCCGCGTTACTAGTCCCACCGCTCCACGTCCAGCGACAGTTCTTCTCGCTCACAGCGTGAGATTTCCAATATGTCATCTCTCACTTTGAAGAACGCATCGATCACATGCGGGTCCCATTGCTTCCCGGCACCCGCGCGGAATATCTCTTCCACTCGCTGAATGACCATACCTTTTCGGTAGGGGCGATCGCTGCTCATCGCATCGTACGCATCGGCAACGGCAGCGATTCTCGCCAAATAAGGTGTTTCCTCACCTGCCAAGCCGTGGGGATATCCTCTTCCGTCCCATTGTTCATGATGGTGAAGGACGATCGGCAGTACATCGTCAAACTGCTTAATGTCTGCCAGGATCTTGTGTCCAAGTTCGGGGTGAAGTTTGATATGTTCGAATTCGGCCGTGGTCAAACGACCTGGCTTGCGGAGGACCGTGTCGTCGATGCCGATCTTTCCGACGTCGTGAAGAAGTCCAGCCATGTACATCGTATTGATGGTTGTCTGGTCGCACCCAAGCTCACGTGCCAGACGTACAGCAACACGGGCAACACGGTCACTGTGACCACACGTATACGGGTCCTTGGCGTCGATAGCCGAAGTCAATGCGTGAACGACATTTGCCAATAATTCGGCCAGTTGACGGTAGAGTTCCCGGTTGTCTGCGTGGATACCCAGAAGTGCGCCGATGGAATTGAGCAAGCTCGCCTCCACAGTCCCAAATTCCTCGTCGTCCTCATGGTTGATAGCGGTCAACCAACCGAAATGATTGTCCGCCTCGACAAGCGGAACAACGATTACTTGTCGGACGTCTTTGAATTCCCATTCCGGCTGGGAAGTGACATTCTCGTTGGCAACAAAAGGCCTACTCTCAGAATGAAGGCCCAGCGATTGGATGAAATGTGTAAACTCGTCGCAATCCAGAGGGCATTCTCCCGAACAGATTAACTCCGGTTCGGTTCGAGCACTATAGGTCACTTCGTCGACGGATGCGACCGGAAGAAACTGGACAGCTGCGCTGGACGTCGGCAGGCATTGGCCAAGCCAGTCGAGTGTCCGTTGTGCCATCTCCGTGTCACTTGACGAAATACGTAGATTTTGTGTGACGCCATAGATCAAACAAAGCTCTTCATACGAATCTGTCAGGTTGTGAGAGACTTTTTCAATATCTGAATCGAGTCGTTCGACGGTTAATTCAAGGCCCTTGCGCTGACCGAAGTTGACGGCTAGTCGAAGCAAGACTCGCGGATTCCAAGTTTCCTGAGACCGGATCCACGAGAACGCGTCCGCGGCTGGGCAATTCAAGAGTCTTGCAATCTCGACAATTGATTCGTTGTTCTCGATGTTTCGCGTAACAAATGCAGAGATCGCGACCAGATGCGTGCCGTCGTAATCTTCCAGGGGAATCGCCAACGCGATGACACCATTGGCTTCGTCGACGAACTCGGGTGTGCCGGCGGCAGAGAGTGACGCGACCATGGCGCCTCGCATCGATTCATCACCACCCGGCTGGTCGGTGGCTCGATGAACGATTTCTTTGCTTTCAGCATTCCACAGCGAAAAATCGACATTGAAGTTCTCACGCAATTCCACCAGCAATTGCGGACTAATTGACTGAACTATCGGTGCGTCGATCGCTATTGGGACAATCTCGGTGACGATGCTACTCATGTCCTCTCTGTGACGGATGAAGCGGTTATTGCCCCGGAAAATGGCGATGTTCTTGGGGAATGATATAGAGAGCCTAGAGAAACCTAGGTCACCAAACAGAGTTGGCAACAAGTGTAGCTCGGCGAGTTCTACGGCAGGTCGAGGCGATGTCGTAGTCGTCGGCTCACCCGGTTAAGAAATTCAACTTCTGCCGGCTCTAGTTGCTCGCGGCCTTGGCAGTGCAGCTTGGCGAGGACAGCATCAAGGCGTTTCATATCCTCTGCACTCGACTCGTTTTCCGGATCGGTTGCCATTTCGTCATCCACGACCGAAGCGAATTGCGATTCTGCATCGATTTCCACACCGGCTTCTGCTGGCCGGATGTAGCGAGATTCCGAAGTCGAATGATTGGCATGATCGGCTAAATCGTCAATTTCGATCTGCCACGAGTCATGTCCGTCATTGAAAGACTGCCGCTCCTCGCTGATTGTGGATTGCGACAGATGGGAAGGCGAATGGTTGTCCAGGCGAACCGAAAAAATCAACAACAGAGCAGTCAGGGTGAGTGGCAGCCAAAATGCGATTGCTTCGTACGCTTCACTGTTCCAACGGCTGGCGACGACGAAAGTCAAAAGGCACACGGTGGCATAAGTGCCCCAACGAAGCCAAGTATTCTGCCGCTCTTGCGCCTGATCGGGATACCGCCAGGCCGCAAGCGAACGAATGGCCATCGCACCGTCAAACGGACCGCACGGAAGTGAATTGGCCATGGCTAACATCCACTGTAGCCATAGTCCTGTCTTTATCGCCACCTGAAGCAGAGAGCCGTCTATCATCCCGGGAGGAAGAAACGGGTGACTGACAAATGGCGATAGGTTGACTCCAGTCGCAAGTGCGGCAAATACCAATAGCAGTGCACAAATCACGTTCGCGAGCGGGCCGCACATGTAGACCCAAAATGCGTCCTGAGGTCCTCGGCGCAACTCCAGGTCGTCACTACCGCCAAAAGGGAAAATGACCACACTTCGCACCCGCCCGCCCAAACAATGGGCTGCCACTGCATGGCCCAATTCGTGGACCATCAATCCAAAGGTGAGCATGACCAACGCTATGCCCGCCGGCGCCAGTAGATCACCAACCGAGTGGGGCTGCTGACTCCACGCCAGGTAAAAAGAGATCACGACGAATAGGCATGTCACGAAGTGGATGCGAAGTTCGATCCCCGCAATTCTGCCGACTCGTATGCTCCAGCCACGGCGATCCACGGCTACGTTCCTATCGAATTCGAACATGGGGCTCCGAGAAAATTGTACGCCGAATGGGGGCATGAAGCGAGTCAACAACGGGAATCCCGCTCGTTTGGTGTCGCGCTTGGCCGTTACCAGATTCGACCAAATGGCCTGCTCATATCGATTTTTTCTACGGTTTGAAGATAGCTAAGGTTCGAGATCTACGCAAAACAGGGCAGTAAGTGGATTTTGTTTATGGCGACCCGGCGACACGATCCGATACGGACAACAGGCCCTAACGCGGGCAGCACCGAGTTCGTTATTGGGAGTTGGTCTTATGGTTTGTCGTTTTTTTTCCACCATTGTGACTATTCTCATCCTCACCAACTCGATGATTGCGGTGGCCGAAGATTGGACGAGTCGAGTAATTCGCTTTCAAAACTCCGAGTCGGAAGGGCCGGCACCCGTTGTCAGTGGATTGTCGGCCTGGTCCGAAGGCCACACCATTGCCTCGGCGGGCGATGATCATGTCGTTCGTTTGTGGGACATGTTGAGCGGCGAGCCGCGCGGTCTGTTGAAGGGCCATCACGATTGGGTGCGATCCGTCGTTTTTTCACCAACGCGCGAGGAAATTGCCACTGGCGGTAACGATCGGACGGTCGTGCTGTGGGACCTTGCCACGAGAACAGTCAAGCGGCGAATGTCGTTGGGATTTGCCGTTGTTGATTTGGCGTTTTCACCTGATGGTCTTCAGCTGGCGGCTATCGGACACTCTGAGGAATTGGCGCTGATCTCGCTGGAATCGGAAATGCCAATCGTGCGTTTCCAGTGTCCTTGCCGGGCCATGTACGCTGTCGCATTCTCACCCAACGGTCAACTGTTAGCCGTCGGTGGACGGAACGGGATGACGCAGATTTGGAACCTTGCATCGCAGGAGGTTGTCGATTCGCACAAGAGTCATCGTGGTCGTGTGCTCCATCTGGCGTTCACACAAGATGGACGATTGGTATCGTGCGGTGATGATCGACGAATGTGCATACGCCGTCGCACCGACACTGGTTGGGAAACGAATTCCCTGCCCACACGGACAGCAAAATACCTCGCGTTCACCCTGCTTGAAAATCAAATTGTGGTCGGAGGGACCGACAATAACATCCGCGTCTGGGACTTGGAATCTCTTCGGGAGGTCGAAGTGTTGACAGGGCATACCGGCAGCGTCAGCGCCCTGCAAGCGACCAACAAAGGCTTCATCTCGGGGAGTTTCGATACGACGTTGCGTGTCTGGACAAGATAGAGCATCCGCATTGCCTTGCAACGAAGGGGCAACGCTCTGTTGCCGAAGGTCGGCCTTCGATTTGTCATTTTCTATTTGTCAATTGTCGTTTGTCATTTCATTTTCGCAGTTCTATCGAATGCACTTAGCATGGGCCAGAGCTTCCTGGTTCTTGTCGAGCCGAGTCTCCCGACGTTCATCTTCCTTCCTTGACAAATGAGAATTGACAAACAACTAATGAAAAATCTCCGAGGAAATTCCGTGGACCTTCACTGACCAACCAGACCAACACTAATCGAGCCCCAACGGCCCGACCAATTGCCGGCAACGCGTGAACTAATTGGCCGGTCGGGTCTTCTCGTTAGCATCTCGTGATGGCGTCGTTAAATTCTCCCCAGACTGCCACCGCAACCTCCTTTCCCCAGAATTATCAAACGTAGCGGCGATAACGGTCGATACGAATGTAACGACCGCACTGCTGCGTTAGCTATTGATTCGCGATCTAGACCAGGAGAGGCCCCGTGAACTGGATCACACGTTGGAACCGACGTCGCCGAAGTCTCCTTCGCCGTCGCTGCACAGAGACGCAACGAAATGGTAACCGCATCTGTCGCATCGAGTCGATGGAACAGCGTCGCATGCTGCATGCTGACGCTTTGTTGATTGGTGCGGTCTATACAGAGAATGACATGGGTAACGATGTCCAAGGAGACACGTTTGAAGTCAGTTTTGTCGGCGGAGCAGCAGGGTCACAGTTGACGAGAATCGTCATTGACGGCGACCAGATCGAGAATTACCAGAATCCGCCCGGCCTGAGTTCCGGGGATGTGTTCTTCGATACACTGCCAGGTGGCCGCGGAGTCGACAATGCACTTCCATTTGCGCTGCATTCGGTGACCGACGCACAAGGGAATACCAAGCACGGTGTCGTCGCGACCGAAACGGTGACGGACGGCGGATTGGAGTTGATTGTTGATTTGACGGGTATCGTGGCGGGTGACATTCTGACATTTTCGATCGACGTTGACGAAGCCGAAAATGTTGATCCTCGCCTGAGTGCGACCGAACAGAATCTGCTATTTGACCCTCTGACATCGGGCGCCGAATTTCACGGTTCAATCCTGACTGCCTACTTCTCGGCTCCTCGTTTTCACGACGTCGAAGTGAAAGGCATGTTCGTTAACTTCTACGATTCATTGGCGGAGTCCGAGGCGACGGCGGTCGGTGAAACGGTTGTGTTGCCCTCAGACGGCGAACGTGGCACTCCCGATCGAACCTCCGGCAGTTTTGCCCACGTTGAACAAACGCCCCTTTCGGTCACGATTGCTGGTACGGTTTATCACGATCGCAATTGGGACCTGATTCAAGACACTGGGAATGGCGAGCTGGGCATCGAGGGCGTTAATATCGAGTTGTGGACGCACGACGCGAACGGTCAGTTCATCGCGGTCACCACGGCTAGTGGAAACGTAGTCGTGACCCAGACCGACAGCCAAGGCGATTACTCGTTCGACGCAAGTTGGAACTTGGGACCTGGAACCTATGAAGTCCGAGAACAGCAGCCAGCCGAGTACGAAGTTAGTGTCGGCGCGATTCCAGGTGCGATTGAAGGTGCATTATTTGGCTCCGCGAAGGGCACCAACACGCTGACGGGTGTCTCGTTACTGGGCGGCCAAAACGCAATCGACTACGATTTCGCCGAGGCTAATTTTGCGTCGATCTCTGGTTCTGTTTACCACGACCGTAACAATGACGGCGTACGCGACGTGGTGGGCGGTGAAGAGGGCATTGCTGATGTGACGATGTCGTTGTTGGATCAGACCGGACTCGTCATCGCGGTTA
>LWDU01041677.1_pt1 | contig 11311 bp, 12 predicted proteins | sample 727161 | NCBI WGS metagenome assembly LWDU01 (sample SAMN04566230, study PRJNA314399) | hydrothermal vent metagenome | isolation source: deep sea hydrothermal plume seawater | place: Mexico: Gulf of California, Guaymas Basin | collected 2004-07-11 | reverse complement strand
GGAGATGAGTTGTTCAATAGGGGGAAACTTGAGATTATCGAGCGCCCACTGGACGACGTTTCCACCTTCGGAAAACGATCCGCCTAAAAGTGTTCTGGTTTCGCCGAGTCGATATGCCCAGAGTCCGTTTGGTACCTCTGGCGCAGGTCCTTCACTGAGCACTCGCATTGCTCCGGTAGTACCAACAGTTAGGGCGACTTTCGTTTCGTCGACACAGCCGGTTCCTACATTCACGGCTGCTCCGTCGCCTACTGCAAGCAGGAACGGCAGCTCGGCAAGCGCAGGCCATCGCTGCGCGAATTCTGGTGCGAGGGCACGCTCAGGGTCACTCCATGACGCGAGTTCGGGAAGGTTCTCTTCACCGATACCCAGTCGACCTAGTAGCCCTTGATCCCAGTTCATTTCGTGGCGGTTTAGTAGTCCGCTCCACGATGAGACACAGTAGCTCGTTTTGACATCGCTGCGGCCAAACCACTTTGAAAATATGTAGGTTGAGATATCGACGTACTTGTCGATTTTGTCGGCGATATCGGGCTGGGTGCGCCTTAGCCACCTGATACGACCCGGCAGGTACGAGGTGTGCTGCATCACGCCGGTGCGGTCGTAGACGACAGGGACGTTCAACTCATTGCGCAGGCGGTCGACGTCGTATGCAGATCGGGTGTCGGCGTAGGTGTAGACGGGGGTGACTGGCTCGTCGTTGGTGTCGACTCCGAGTACGGTGCTTGCCATGCTGTCGAAGCCGACACCAGCGATTTCGGCGGTAAGACTCCCGGATTTGCTCAGAACAGAATCTATGGCTTCTTCGGTGGCGCTACGAATTAAATCGGCGTCTTCTTCTGATGTACCGTCTGAAGCTACCGTTTGCGTATGGGGAACAGTCGTCTCGATGCCAGAAACGCTGCGTGCGTGCGAATCGAAGAGACCGGCCTTCACAGAAGAACTGCCGATATCGACCGCTAGCACATACGGCGATTCGTATTCACTCAACGCTGTAACCGTTCTCTTAGTTAATTTTGATCGATCGAACGCTTCAGGAAACCAGATGTTTTTCGACCAATGACTGGTCGATTTCGATACCCAGTCCAGGCTTATCGCTTGGTTCAAAGAAGCCATTTTTAGGCCCGTATTCTTGGGCTGTAATGGCGTTTTTGTATCGGTTTGCGTGGTGACTGTGTTCCATGATCATGAAGTTGGAACAGGAAGCCGAATACTCGACCGTTGAAGCGACCGACAGAATTCCACCACCACCTACGTGAGGTGCCACTGGAATATTATAGGTGTCGGCAATCGTTCCGATTCTGTGGCCTTCAGTGATTCCAGTGCGAGCGATGTCGTGCATCACAATGTCGTAGGCGCGCCGCTCGAAAGCTTCTCGCATTTCGTATCGAGTTCGACTCCATTCACCGATGGCAACGGCCATGTCGAGGGCTTCTGAAAGTGCCACAGCGCCCGGAATATCTTCTGGAACAAGTGGTGATTCAAGCCATGTGAAATCGAGTTTTTCGAGTTCACGGCCAAGCTTGATGGCGCTTGAAACCGACTGGCGCATGTGAACATCGCACATCAGCATGATGCTGGGGCCGATTCGCTTACGAACGGTGCTGGCGATTTCGGCGACTCCTTCGGCATCAAGCAGCAGGTGAAGCTTCAGTGCCTGATAGCCGTAGCCGACGTGCTCTTCCGCCTTATCGGCGACTTTCTCGGGATCGGTTCCGCTGATACCCGCGTAGAGCTTGATCTTGTCTCTGTAGCGTCCACCGGCCAGCTTGTGCACCGGCTTTCCGGTCGCCTTGCCAACGATGTCCCACAAAGCGATATCAGTGCCGCCAATGGCATCGATGTAGAAGCCTGTTGGGTGTCCTCGCTCGCGCATTGCACCATAGTTGCGAGTCCAGATTGCCTCGATATCGAAAGGATCACGCCCCATGATGAGAGGTCGAACCAAATCTTCGATAATCGTGTGAGTCGTTCGTGGTGAAACAGGTGATTGCGCTTCGCCCCAGCCAATGATTCCGGTATCGGTTTCGATCTTGATTACGGTTGTTTCGTGGTGCTTCGAGTAGATCGAAGTGAACGCCGTCTTATCGACAAAGTATTCGCCGTAGTCGATTACTGCGGGTCGTTCGTTGCCCTCGTCGTCATCGTCGCGGGTAATCCGGATCGGGAACGCGGTAATTTCTTTGATCTTCAACGGGGAAGAATGTCTTTCATCTTTTGATTTTGGCTATTTACTTGCAGCGAATTTTTGAAAACAGGCTAGTCTGCCTGCATCTTTTCTGGAATCATCATTTCGAAAAATTCGATACGATTGCTGATTACATGTTCTCGCATTTGGGCGCCGAATGGTGCTGCCTCTGGTACAGATGGAACGCCTTCACGATAAGGCGAATCGATTGTTGCGTCGGTCCACTGCATGTACACGCGATTGGTATCGCCTGGCAATGTCCCGCCGTTGAAGTAAATAGTGACTTTTGATCGCTGACCGGCAGCGGTGTAGGCATCGCCCTGCTGCTGCATCAGCGAAGCAACTTTACGAGCAGAACCGGGCTTCACGTCATACACACGTCTGATTACATACATAGTTTTCTCCTCGAATTGCTGGGACATCTATCTAGAAAATGTTTTCTGTGAAACATGTTTTTTAGACTGAACTCCGACAAAGTACATCTTGAACCGGCAGCGAGTAAATGGTCGCACACAAGTTTCACTTGATTTTCATGACGATCCAACGGTTATCGGAGATATGATTATCAGGTTGTCACCAAACAATTACTGAGCAAAATATATTTTGTTCGTCTGGAGCAGTGGATGAAGATCGGGGCCCCGAAGGAGTCAGATCCCAATGAGCACCGCGTGGCATTAGTGCCAGAGACCGTTGAGCGTCTCGTCAAAGCGGGCCACGAGATATTTATTGAAGCCGGCGCTGGCACCGACGCCGGATTCCCCGATGCTGCCTATGCTGAGGTAGGTGCTAAAACAGCCTCAGCCAGTGAAATCGCCGGGTCTGTAGACATATTTGTGCATGTCCAGCCGCCAACCTCGGATGAGGTGAGTGCGCTCAAAAAAGGCAGCATCGTTGTGAGCACACTGAACGCTCGCACCAACCCGAGTGGCGTTGCAGAGCTTGCTTCGGCTGGAGCCACAGCGTTGGCTATGGAGCTGGTTCCACGAATCGCCCGAGCCCAGCGCATGGACGTGTTGTCGTCTCAGGCATCTATCGCCGGATACAAGGCAGCGTTGCTCGCCGCCAACTCGCTCGGCAAATATCTACCAATGATGATGACCGCCGCGGGAACTATTCCACCGGCGAAGATTCTCGTACTTGGAGCCGGTGTCGCCGGACTCCAGGCAATCGCCACCGCCCGTCGTTTGGGCGCAGTGGTCGAGGCGTTCGATGTGCGAGCCGCTGCCGGTGAGCAGGTTGAGAGTCTTGGTGCGAAGTTCATCCAACCTCCGGCTGCAGAAGATGCCGAAGCCGCCGGTGGATATGCTAGGGCTCAGACCGAAGAGGAGCAAGCGGCTCAGCGCGAATTCCTCAAGGGACACATCGCAGAAGCCGATGCCGTAATTACTACCGCGGCAATTCCTGGTCGCCCTGCCCCGCTTCTGATGACAGAAGACATGGTGGCGGTGATGAAACCCGGTAGCGTGGTGATCGACCTCGCAGCGGAGTCGGGTGGAAACGTAGTGGGCACGGTTGCTGGTGAAATCGTCATGAAAAACGGCGTTGCAATTAACGGGCCGGTAAATGTTCCAAGCTCGATGCCATTCGACGCAAGCCAGCTCTACTCAAGAAACGTTATGGCGCTCTTCGACCTGATTATCGACAGGAAAGAAGGCACGCTTACTTTAGATTTTGAAGATGAAGTCATCGATTCGATGTGTGTCGCTCACGAAGGTGAAGCTCGGCACGGGTTGGGTGAATAGCAAGATGAAGTTTTTATTCACCAGCAAGACCACACAAGGAGCTTCCAAGTAAATGTTTGATGCCGAAGCGCTAATCGTCGCGCTAACAGTGTTCGTACTTGCGATTTTTATCGGGTACGAAGTAATTACAAAAGTGCCGCCAACGCTGCACACCCCGCTCATGTCGGGTTCGAACGCCATTTCTGGCATCGTCATCGTCGGTGCCCTGCTCGTAGCAGGTCAGGCCGAAGGCATAACTGGCCAGATCCTCGGAGCAATCGCCATTGGGCTCGCCATGATCAACGTGGTCGGCGGGTTCATGGTTACTGACCGAATGTTGAAGATGTTCAAACGAAATGGTGACCGGTTATGAGTACTGAAGCACTTCTCAGTATCAACATCACAAATCTGGCGTACATATTCGCCGCTATTCTTTTCATCGTCGGGCTGAAGAAGCTTGGATCGCCGGCCACAGCGCGTGGTGGTAACCGACTTAGCTCACTCGCCATGCTGGTTGCCGTGTTGGCAACCGTGCTTGGTAACGACCTGATGTCGTGGGAATGGATCATCGGTGGAGTTCTGATTGGTTCCGCGATCGGTACGTACTCGGCTCGCAAGATCGCGATGACCGATATGCCGCAGCTCGTGGCAGTCTTCAACGGTTTCGGTGGTGCAGCTTCGGCTGTTGTCGCTGCTGCCCATTTGGTTCGACTGATCGACGCTGGTGGCGATATCGCTGAAGACGTTTCGATCACAATCATGGCTTCGGTCATCGTTGGTGGCGTGACGCTTACCGGTAGCTTCATTGCTTACGGAAAGCTTCAGGGCCTTGTTCCGACACGACCTCTGCTGATGCCGATTCGAAACGTTATCAACGTTGCGCTTTTGATCGGAATGATCGCTTCGACTGTGTGGCTGGTTATCGATCCCTCGCTCACTCCTTTCCTGATTGCCGCTGGCATCGCGCTGGCGTTGGGAATTCTGGTTGTGATCCCGATCGGTGGCGCCGACATGCCGGTCGTTATCGCACTGCTGAACTCGTACTCGGGTATCGCTGGTGCTGCCACCGGTTTCGTACTTGGGAACACTGTTTTGATCATCGCCGGTTCGCTGGTTGGTGCTTCAGGGCTGATCCTTACGAGGATCATGACCAAGGCGATGAACCGATCGCTAGCGAACGTGATGCTCGGTGGATTCGGAGTTGAGGATGGCGCATCAGCGAGTGGCGAGGAAGAAACTCGTCCCATCCGCTCGATTCAGGCCGATGACGCAGCGATGATGCTTGCTTACGCCCAATCGGTAATTTTCGTGCCGGGTTACGGATTAGCTGTTGCGCAGGCGCAGCACCAGGTTCGCGAACTTGCCGACCTGCTGAAGGAAAAAGGCATCAGTGTTCGATACGCCATTCACCCGGTTGCGGGTCGAATGCCGGGTCACATGAACGTGCTGCTGGCCGAGGCAAACGTGCCGTATGACGAGTTGAAGGACCTTGACGAAATCAACGGTGAGTTCGCAAGGACCGACGTTGCGGTTGTCATTGGTGCGAACGACGTAACCAACCCTTCAGCACGCACTGACAAGTCGAGCCCGATCTACGGCATGCCAATTCTGAACGTTGACGCGGCGCAGTCGGTCATCATGATGAAACGTGGAATGTCGGCTGGTTTCGCTGGTGTGCAGAACGAGTTGTTCTTTTTGGACAAGACGATGATGCTATTCGGTGATGCTAAAGACTCGGTTGAGAAGATCGTTTCTGAGGTGAAGGACCTGTAGGTCTTCGCTAGTAATTAGAGATAAATGGGGAAGGCCCCGGACTAATTGTCCGGGCCCTTTTTCTTGCCCTTGCCTTCATTTCCTGAGCGGAGTCATCGGAGTCGAAGGATCTGGGGTTGTGGTCGCGTGCGGGCACTGACCACAATGTTTAGTAAATCCTGTGAGGTCCCTCCGCTTCGCTTCGGTCGGGAAATAGGCGTTAGCTTGCGTAATAGCGTATTCATGAAGTCGTCTCCGTCAGGGAGGGAGAGGTTTTAGGTGAGGGGAAATGCAGGTGCGGGGCTGGGGCGTTCGGGTGTAGATGCTCTGACGTTTCCGTGCCCCCTCAACCTAACCTTCTCCCTCAAGGGAGAAGGGATTAAGTGCCGCTCCATGCCGTCCCCCAAAACGGCGCCTCGCGCCCTTAGAACGCTTCGTGGAGTCCGTGGGGTGGCTGGCGAGTTTCTTTATTCCACAACGTCTCGACGTGGTATTTCGGCACCCAGTCGAGTACCCGTTTCGTCTTTTCGTTGTTGAACTTGCCGTGTGGCAGATCGGGAAGAATGAAGAACGACTCGCACTTCGTAGCAAGCCGCGAATCGGGAACTTCCACAGCAGCCTGAACCGCCGTTCCGCAGTCCTGCCACGCTGTCGAATACGGAACCATGTCTTCGTGATAAACCGGTGGCGCTTCCGGGCCGCCAAGGTTCCAGGAATGCTTCATGTTGTAGTAGAGCAGCGTTATGACCTGAATGCCGTGCCGTTTGCTGAACACCCGGCAGATTTCCTGACCCAATCCCTTGGTGTGTGCGTATAGGCGCGTGCCCGGAGCAGGAGGCATATCTGGGTTCAGGTTGGTGTCCCATTCCTCGTATTGTTGACCCACCATCTGGAAGTGAGGTCCGGTGTTGATCACTCGCTTGATGCGATGCTCACGGGCAGCCGTCATCATGGCGAAGTTGCCAATGGTGTTTACGTCGAACGCAAGCTGCCTGTGTGGACGCAGGACCGACAGGTTGATGATCACATCCATACCTTCGGCTGCCTTCACAACGCCATCGACGTCGTCAGCGGAAAGTTTCAGAAAGTCGCCCTTGTAATCGGCGTGAGGATCGTTGATATCGGTCAGCAGAATGTCGTGGCGATCTTTCATCGCGGTAACCGCCCAGGGTCCCAGCATTCCGTTTCCGCCAAGAATTAGGATTTTCATTGCGCCAACTCCGATGCTATTCCCGGCAACAAATTCTGGGCCGTTTTCGTAATAAATCGCTGGTGGTCGACTGGCGACTGAACGTGGATATCCTGCCACTGGATGAGCTCGCTGGTCGAAAGTGCTTCATTTACCGCTGCACCGATCATGCCGTGTGAAATCGCAGCCGTGTCTTCTGGTTTCGCCGAGCTACCGCCAACAAAGGGCCAGCCGAGCCTGAGATTCGCCACCTGAATTAAGCGGTCTCTGGCGAATTCTTTACATACGATTTCGACCAGATGGGCGCTTAACAGTTCCACATTTTCAGCAGAAGGATCGGTGCGCCACTTTTCGGTGACCACCAGATTCTCTTCGTGGTCTTCATACAGCCGCAATGTGCTTATGTTCACGCACCGTGCCACCCCGGCATCGGAAGCAGCCTGCAGCAGGTTGTACATCCGCCTCGTGTGATAGTCGATCAGGTGTGTTGCAGTTCCAGATTGACCCTGGAATCCGATATTTACGATCGCATCGATACCCGCGACAAGTTTGTCGGTATCGGCTTCGTGACCAAGGTCGTTTGGGGTGATGATATCGCCAGTGGCGTTGCGCGGTAGATCGGTCAGTCGAAGGGTGTGAGTTCCGGCAAGAGCGTCGGCAATTATCTGCGCAGTCGCAGATGCCGCCGACGTAATCAGCACGTTCAATGTTCAACTCCACTCAATGAGTTTTGAATAATTCAACCCGATTCTAGATTCGGGTTCGTAGATACTAACGCTATGAAGCCGTGTGAGTTAACTTTTCGCAATCAAAATTCACAGCATTTCAGTCGGCGGCTGGTGTTGGTTGTGCTTCTGGTGCTCGTTTCTGGATGTGCAACGGCGGATCCTCCCGTTTCGTCCGATGCTGCCGACAGCAACGAGCCGGAATCGTTGGAGTGCCGGGACTGCGAACTGGTGGACGTTGTCGAGGTTAAAGATGCGAACACGATAATCACGTCTTTTGGTGAAATTCAGATGTACGGCGCATACGTGATCGATCAGCCCGAGGACTGCGCAACCAAAGCCGAAGAGCGCCTGCGCAATTTTGTTGGCTCCGAAATCCGGATCGAACCGGGACCTGCCCAGACCATACGAGTCGACTCGGGCCACTACTACATCTACACGAAAGACGGCCTATCGATAGAAGAACAGCTGGTGCGGGAGGGTCTTGCGCTCATATGGGGACAGGACGGCCAGCATCTTGGGTGGTTCGTCTATCTGGATTCGGCTGCCAAGGAGCATGAGAGCGGCTGTTTTTGGAAGGGGTGGAACGCTTTTCAACGTGGCGAACCCAGCAACTTCCGCATCCCGGGGTTAGCTTACTCGGACTCGGATTAAGGCTAATCGTCGAGAATCCCCCGGTAATTTTGTTGACCGAATCAGCTAAACCGATATCATCTGGCAATCGCTCAGCAGACCTCATGGAGGTTGGTTATTGGAACTCAAAAGCCCGACATCGTTTGAAATTCGCACGCCGATGATGATTGTGCTGCTACTGGCACTGATGGTAGTTGTTACCGGTGCATGCGGATCGGGCGATGCAGAAGAAGTAGCGTTTCAACAGATCAGCGATCCCGGCCAGACGTTGAGCATCGACGATCTGCTGGCCACTCCGTACAAAGAAGTAAACGACCACTCCACAGAAGGACTCCCCGGCGCTTCGTATGTAAGTTTTGGGTTCTTCAAGGTCAGTGGCGGTGATCCCTACGACTACGAGGTTCGGTTCTACGAATCGCACCAGGCAGCAGTTGATCTTGGAACAGCGATGGCGATGGAAGGCACGGGTCCAGACGCGATACTCAGCGAGGACGATGCAACGTACAAGGCGGGTATTAAGGATCGCCGCACGATCATCGGTGGTGGAGTTGGCGGTGGTGCTCGTAGTGGCATCGGCCCCAAGTTCGCAAGCTACGCTATTTTCGGAAATATCGTGATGTTGTGCCAGGGATCGGAACCGGATCAATCGCTTGAACGATGTGGTTTGCTGGCGAGCGCGCTGGTCCCGAATGAGTAAATTTCAATCGCGGGGGGTTCTCTATTTATCCCTGTTTTCGCTTGTATTGCTCATGGCTATTACTGCGTGCGGTTCTTCCTCATCTGGCAGTTCTTCGGCGGCTTCACTGGTTAAGGTTTCGGATTTCGAACGCACGTTGTCGATTGCCGATGTCGAAGCGATCGGTTGGAAGCGCGGCAAAACGTACGACGTTGAAGGGCTCGATGGTGCGGAAGCTGCTTACGTCGGATTCTGGTCTTTGCCCAACATTGGTTCATTGAACTATGAAATTCGTGTTTATCCGAGTCACGAAATCGCTGTCGAGCTGGGAACTCCATTTGCGGAAGATGCGGCAGGGGTAGGCGCATCGCTCAACGCTGATGAGTCGATGTGGGGCGAAGGCGTTCGGGATAGAAGAGTGATCGTTGGTGGAGGATCTCGAGGAAGTCAGAACCCTCGTTACGGCGATTTCGTAATACTAGGCAACCTGGTGATTTTGTGTGAAGGGCGAACTTCGGAGCATTCACTCGACCAATGTGCACCTTTCGTCGCGCTTCTTCGAGGAGAAGGCGCATAATTACAGCGTTAGGCGTCAGTGATCACTCTCTCTAATTTTTCAGGTGGACAGATTGGTGACTGACGAGTTGCAGAAGCGTATATTTGGCGTATTCCGTTACACGCTTCGGCCCGATCGCTGTACTACGACGGGTATCGAACTACGAAAGGGGGCTAGTTATGAAACAAGTAAGCAGTGGCAAGGCACGCCTGCTGGTACTGATTATCGCGATAGCATCGCTATCTATAGCTGCTGTGGCATGCGGTAGTGATTCCGCGGATAGTGTTGGAGCCGCACCAGACGGTCCGATCGCAAAGATTGACGCCACTGAACGCATCTACACAGCCGACGACATCAAAAACACGGAGTTCTTCAAACACGATGACGACTACGATGTTGAAGGGCTCGAAGGCGCAGTAGCGGCCCTCTACGGCTTCTACGGATCTGATCCTTACAACCGGCTTGAGTACGAAGCACGCTTCTACGCCGATCACGCGGCAGCTATCTCTATAGGCGCCAGCTGGGCGGATGAAGCTACAGGCGCTGATGCTGTTTTGCTCAAAGACGTTCAGCGCTGGGATGAGGGAATTTCTGATCGTCGCCAGTGTGCAGGAAACGGTGGGCATCACTCAGGCAAATGCGATAACCCCAAATACTTCGACTACGTTGTAGTGGGAAACATGATTCTGATGTGCCAGGGTAAAGACTCACCGACTTCAATTCAGGCCTGTGCCGATCTGATGGCAGTGGTGCAATAAATGCTGACAAATTCGATTTGGGCTGAAAAGAGAACTTTGCTGGTTCTCGTTACAGCTGTGTTGATGGCGACGGTTGCTGCTGCATGCGGCAGCGATTCAGGCGCAAGCGGTGGATCGGCAGTTGCCAGGGTGATTGCAAGCGAACGTATCTACACGCTCGAAGATTTCGAAGCGCTCCGGCCTTCAGGTGTTAAAACTGTGAAGGATTACGACACTGAAGATTTACCAGCGGCTTTGGACGTGGTGCAGGCTGTTTTCAATCAGTTGGCTTACGAGGTCAGGTTCTACTCTTCTCATGCCGACGCTGTAGCTGAGGGAACGGTATACGCCGAATCGATTACCGGCGAGGACGCTGTGGTAACGGGTGACGAGGTTCTGTGGGAAGAGGGCGAACGTGACCGCAGAAAGTGCAGTCGAGCCGCTCAGACGCCCCACTCCAGTTGTTCGTACTCTGCTCGTTATCTCGAATACGTAATCCGAGGAAACATGATCCTGTTCTGTGAGGGTGACGAATCACCGGATGCATTCGAAAACTGCGAGAATCTGCTGACACTCCTTGAGCCGGCATAAACGCTCTTGCTGAACAAATAAAAAGCCGACGAACGTGTTCGTCGGCTTTTTTGATTAACGAGTTATAAACCGTTCTGCTTTATTCGGGCAGGGCGTCGATCAAAGCTTCACATGTCGAAAGCTGGCGTTCACAGAGCATGATCGTGTTACCAGCAACGGCGTAGGCGGGGTAGAGGTTCACAACTGGAATCAGCGGGTCTCTCTGGCCTGCGGTGCGGGCTATGATCGTCTCAGCTGGCTCTACGCCGAACTCAACGGCAGCCTCATGCGATTCGTAGAAGCGGACTTCGATATCACGCTGCTGAAAGAAGCCGTACCAAATATCGGTTGTGCCTGGAACGGTCTCAACACCGAACTGTCGGTTCGTTTTGAAGCCAACGGCTTTCAGGTCTTCGATCGCGTAAAAGGCATCTGCTTTTGTCGTCAGCCTCAGTCCCTCTTCATCGAGGACAGCGTCCTCTGAGGCCTGCGGATCGTCCGATGAACCGCACCCGGCCATGGCGGTGAGAAGTGCGAATGCCAGAACCACAAATATGGTTGCTA
>LWDU01036682.1_pt1 | contig 11312 bp, 5 predicted proteins | sample 727161 | NCBI WGS metagenome assembly LWDU01 (sample SAMN04566230, study PRJNA314399) | hydrothermal vent metagenome | isolation source: deep sea hydrothermal plume seawater | place: Mexico: Gulf of California, Guaymas Basin | collected 2004-07-11 | reverse complement strand
GTAAGATCATCCATTCTACTTTTTCTGTCCGCATACCTTTCTGCCAACGGCCAGGGATCGTTCCAGGATTATGAACGTGCGGGCGGATTGAGAAAGCAATTCTCGGGCAAAGTCTTTAAGGACCGAGTCGAACCTCACTGGGATGAGAAGGGAGATGGGTTCTGGTATCGGAATTCAGTTGGGGAGGACAAATATGAATTCATTGCAGTGAATTGTTTAATGGGTTCCCGGGAACGAGCTTTCGATCATGACACATTGGCCAGCAGGCTTTCTGATGAATCCGGGCAATCCGTTTCACCACTCGGGTTACCGTTTAGTATCATTCGTTTGGACTCAGAATCTAAATCAATCAGTGTGGGATTTCAACCCGGAGTCCGGAGAATTGAAGACGTTTGGTAAGGTCATTGAAGATTCCGTTGAATCCGCTGATGGTGAGCGTGATCGTCGAAGAGGGCGGAGGGGAAGCAGGCAGCAGGGTTCCCGTTCCGAATCGAAATCACCTGATGGAATTTGGGAAGCGTTTTTCCGAAACCATAATTTTTTTCTACGCGAATCGGCGTCCGGTAAAGAGACACAGTTTTCTTTCGAAGGGAATTCTCAGGATGGTTACGGCGATCAAGTGTATTGGGCGCCGGATTCCAGTAAAGTGGTCGTATATAGGGTAAGCAAAGCCCAGGAACACAAAGTTTACTTGGTGGAATCCTCACCGGATGATCAGGTTCAACCCGGGGGATCAACTCGAAACCAGAAAACCCCACCTTTTTGATATCAAGAGACAAGTCGAAATCCCGATTTCAGAGGCGCTTTTCTCGAATCCATGGAGTAATCGAGGATTGCGTTGGGCCTCCGATTCGAGCCGATTTACTTTTACCTACAACCAGCGTGGACACCAGGTGCTTCGAATCATTGCTGTCGATGCCGCAACTGGACAAGCCGTTGCCTTAGTGGACGAATCCAGTGATACCTTCATCGATTATGCCTACAAACAGTTTACACATTATTTAAATGAAACCGGGGAAATCATTTGGATGTCGGAACGTAACGGCTGGAACCATCTTTATCTTTATGATTCTTCCTCGGGGAAGGTGAAAAACCAGATCACCCAGGGTGCTTGGGTGGTGCGTGGCGTGGATAAGGTGGACCAAGAAAATAGACTTATCTGGTTTCGCGCCGGAGGGGTTTATCCAGATCAGGATCCGTACTATATTCACTATGGTCGAATTCGGTTCGATGGTAGCGATTTAGCATGGTTGACTTCCGGAGATGGGACTCACGAACTTCACTATTCTTCGGATCGTCGGTTCTTTGTCGATTCCTACTCACGCGTGGATCTTGCGCCTACCCATGAGTTGCATGAAAGCGAAAATGGGGATTTGATCTGTGTCTTGGAAAAATCCGATGTCAGCAAATTGCTTGAGTCAGGCTGGCATGCCCCGGAGCGGTTCGTTGCTAAAGGTCGGGACGGAAAGACGGATATCTACGGAATTATTTTTCGTCCTACCCATTTTGATTCCGAAAAAAATTACCCAGTGGTTGAACATATTTACGCCGGTCCTCACGGATCGTATGTTCCGAAAAACTTTCGAGTGTATCATTCGTCACAGTATATTGCGGAACTTGGTTTCATCGTGGTGCGAATTGATGGAATGGGGACCTCCAACCGATCCAAGGCGTTTCATGATGTGTGTTGGAAAAATCTTAAGGATAGTGGTTTTCCAGACCGAACTCTCTGGATGCAGGCGGCCGCGTCAAAGTATTCTTTCATGGATCTCAGTCGAGTTGGAATATACGGTGGTTCAGCAGGAGGGCAGAGCACCATGAGTGCGCTGTTGCATTTTCCTGATTTCTATAAAGTGGGAGTGGCGGACTGTGGTTGTCATGACAACCGGATGGATAAAGTCTGGTGGAATGAACTCTGGATGGGTTGGCCGATCGGTCCGCATTATGCCGATAATTCAAACGTGACCCATGCCGGGAAGTTACAGGGGAAATTATTCCTGACGGTGGGTGAACTTGACCGAAATGTAGACCCGGCTTCCACCCTGCAGGTGGTCGATGCCTTGATCAAGGCAGGTAAGGATTTTGATTTTCTAATCGTGCCCGGGGCAGGTCACGGAGTTGGAGAAACCCCTTATATGGCACGTCGACGGGCGGATTATTTTGTCCGGCATCTCCTCAAAGTAGAACCGCGATGGGCAAGTATAGAGAGTCTGTCAGGGGTTACAGAAATTCCAATATCATTGACAGATAAATGGACATTGGATCCGTTTTATGAAAAGCATCTCGATGCTGAGGGATTGCCGATTCTTGCTTCAAGTAAAGTTGATGATCATGCTTTGCTGGAAGCACGTTATCTGATCAATCAAATGTTGAAAGGTCGGGAAGACATCCGTTCCGCATTAATCAAAAATCAATTTCGATTCACTGTGATGGCGTTCAATGAGTTCACCACCGACGTGCCGGAACATCGTGACTTGACTCCAAAGGATTTCTGGGATCGTCGGGCAAGGGGGCTCGGTCCAACGCGTAAGCGTCCATCGGTTTCCTGTGGTGAAGAAAATTTATTGAAATATCCGGGAGATCCTTATCATGCAGAAAACATTCTCGTTCACGAATTTGCCCATGCCATTCACGAGGGACTGAAATCGGTGGAAGCGGATTTCGATTCGACTCTGAAGTCGATCTATCAGTCCGCAATGGAGGCCGGTCTATGGAAAGAGAAATATGCTTCAAATAATCGTTCGGAATACTGGGCCGAATGTGTGCAATCCTATTTCGGGGATAATCGTGAAAATGATCATGATCACAATCATGTGAATACTCGGGAGGAGTTGAAGCAGTATGATCCAGAGGTGTTTCAATTGATTGATGCAACTTTCATAGGAAATTCCTGGCAATATATTGTGCCTTCAAAAAGAAAAACCCCGGCTCATCTGAAAGGTTATGATGCGAAATCAGCTCCTCGGTTTGTCTGGCCGGAACGGTTGCGGGACGCATTGATCAGGAATGAGGAATAAACTGGATACCGCAGCACGCTGAGGACTGCGAGCCCCACGGCCATTTGGTTAAGAAACTCAGTGCCCCTTGAAGCTGGCCGCGCTGAGGCCGGATCGTTGAAAATTGCATTCATTCTTACCATTATCCGGGGTCAGCGCCCCCAGCTTCAGGTGCGAAGGTCCTGAATTTCTGCGGAAAACCCTTAACCGAATGGCAGTGCAGCGAGCCCTACCTTAGTCGACTACTGGCGATCTGAGGGCCGGCGGACCCTGGAGGAAATCCGCGGTGCCTATTCTACTGCCCATTCAAATCCTCTGACGAGCAGATTCAGGAAGACAGGATCGCCGAAGGTTTCATCGGAATGGCCGTAGGTGGTGCCGAAGACTTTGGCTTTGCCGAAGGTGTTGATCCAGACAACCGGGTGCTCTTTCTGGGTTCGTTCACTGACTGAAACCGCAAGCGCCTTTGCGTTGGGCCAGAGTTTTTCGATGACATACAGTTCATCTTTTGGAGTGACCCAGTTGTCGGGGAAGTCATGCATGATCTCGTGCTCCTTGGCAACCGCCTTGACCTTGTATCGGCTTTTATGCTCATGTCGTCGACTGGTTACACCAAGGAATTTTTTCCAATCGTCAATGTCGGTTCCACGATAGGTATGCATGGCGCAATGGATCACAATGGCAGGAACGCCTTGGTAGTGTACCTGGGTGATTTTCCGGATGTAGTCAGGATCCGTGGTGCCTGCGAAGCACTCATTGTGAACTACCAAATCATAGCCATTTGCCCATTCCGGATCATCATAAAGATCAATCTTGGCCTTTGTGCCATTTCCTCCCTTATTGACCACGGTCCATTTGACATTGAGCTCCGCCGATATGGCTTCAGTCAGGGCTTTGGATTGCAACGGATAATTGTGACAGCAGCCTCCCGTGACCAATAATGCTCGGGTTTTCTTTCCATTCCGAGGAGTTGGATTTTCTTCCGCAGCGGATCCGTTGAATGGAGTCAACCATAATGAGTAAACCAACAACATCATGACCAAGGCGGATGAACGGATAGCACTAATTCGATTAAAAGAGATCGGATTCAACATGCCCATACTATAGGAGCAGGCAACCTCATCGTCAATCACATGCTAATGCAAAAAAACGCGCCCCTCCGAAAAGGTGCGCGCCGTCGGTCAAAACTCAGATTTCGACTATTGCCGTAACCGGTAAAAACGGTTTTCGCCGGACACCACATCCGCCGTGTGCGGACTGGAAGCTCTGTCCACATCCGTGAATGGCCCCGTCGCGGCGGGTGCCCATTGCAGAGTTCCTGCGCCGTTCCAGGTGATTGTGGCTTGGGTGCCTTCAATCGAAATACCGGTAAACTCCCCGACATCCCCTCCTGGCTGGACACGCAGTGGAACTTCAGTGTTGCCGCTTTCGTAATGGGCAAGAATTCGATCAGCGCTCAACGGCTCAGCAAAAACAGCAACCTCATCGATCACACCGTCGAAATAATAGGCGTCAGAGGGATGAGTAGGAGCAAAGGTTCCATTGATCTTGCCATCATGAAAAGCGCCATTGTTGGCGAAGGCTCCGAAGACGCCTGTGTTGTGGTTGCCGGTAATGCGTCCAATGCCGCCCATGGAACCAATGGCCTGGCCATTCACATAACCAGTGATGGTTCCTTCCAACCCAACCGAATCGCCATCCATCACGAACGCGATGTGATAGGTCGTGTTGACCTGGATAGTTGTTTTCACGAATGGCGCGTTCAAGCTCGGATCCCCCGGGGCACCGGGAGGATCGTTCCAAACCGACCCGGCGCTGTTATTCGATGCGATGAAATAAAGATCCGCCTCCGTGGGATTGGACGCCTGCGTTCCCAATAGGTAGATATTGATTCCTCGATTAACTCCACCTTGTTCCCAAAGGGTTGCGCGATCAGTAAACTGTTCGCCCGGGATGCCGATTCCCGATGTCGGCAACGAATGGGCGTTGAACCACAGTTCGATGGTTCGGTCCTCGATTGCCAAATTGTCGATCGCGTCGTGATCCGGTAGCACAACCAGATTAAAATTGTCTTTCGAAAACAAGGCCGCCGTTGTGGGGGCGCCAACCGCCAGGCGCTCCGCCCCTAAGTTCGGTGAGGCCTCGGAATTCAATGAGGTGTAAATGCCTTCCAGTTTCACGTTTACTTCCTCCACCGCCACGAGTCCTTCCGACTCACCCAATCCCCAATAGGCGATCGGCTCGTCCCGCAAGACCTCAATGATCCCCGTCGGAATGGTGAAATCGATATCGGTTGACCTGGTAAACACCGGATCACTCGCTTCCTGAAAGGAAATGCTGGCAGTGTGCTCACCTCCGGGAAACAGATCTCCATTGTCAAATGTCACGGTAGTGACCGCACCCTGTTTGACGATCTCCGGGCTCACTGATTCCCCATCAACCGTCATCGAGATGGAACCCTCCACAACGCCGATGGCTCCATCGGTTATTTCAAGTTCAATCACCGATCCAATTTTTTTATGTGGGAAAGTCAGCCCCGTAACCGACGGCAGGGAGGGTCCGGAACGGAAAGCTTTGATCGCATTTGGATTGGTGCTGTCATTGACTAAAATTTTCTCTCCGTCTTGAACCGAGAAGAATTCGATGCTGGCCCCATCGTCCGCTGCCCACCAGAGCAAGCGTGTTGGGTAGATGCCGGCTTGGTCTACGGCGATGTTGAAGATGGTGTCCGCCTCGGCGCGTCCGCCATCAAACTCGGCCAAGGTTGAGGCCAGCAAGTCGATGGTCGTCCTACCAATGCTCAATCGGAATCCGTCTTCGCTGTTGACGCCCAAAGTATGGAATCCAGCGTCGAGCTCGAGGTAAGTCAGGATTTCGGCCGCAACACCGTTGTCTGAAAACTTGGTTCCGGGAATGCCGGGGATCAATTCGTTCTGGAAACCATTAGCGAAATCAAAATTGTCGCCGGGAGGGTTGAAAGCCGACTGTTCCCAGTTGATCACGGATTCGACTTCCGAAGCGGCCGGGTTGGCCTCGTTCTCAAAAGCTTCGCCAGTGACTGGGTGAATACCGGACAGTTGAAGTTCTGCCCCGGCGAGGCTGTTGCCGTGCGCACTGAGATCGGCGTCGTCAGTAAGCTGAGTGACATTGACCAGAAAGCCCGGTTGATCTCGATCAACCCCCTCATTAGTGAAGTCAGGGCTTAATCTGGTGAATACTTCGTTTACGCGATAGGTCAATTCCACAGAAAAGCTCTCTCCGGATTCCACCGAGTAGCTGACTAGAACTGATTGTTCACTGCCGCTGTCCGGCAGGATGGAGTAGTCGTGGTGGATTGTCGTCACCCCGTCGGCCTTCGTTGACGATACCTCGACACCATTTCCGTTGATTTGAAATTCCACTGAATCCGTAACCACTGGACTGCCTTGATCGATTAATTCCACAGTGACACTCTCCACATTGCCCGTGAATCGGGTGATCTTCGCTTCGGCTGAACCGCCGCCCTCGGAGACGAAAGTATCCTTCTTGATCAAGGTGAGAATCGCCGATGCGTCATCGAGCGGACCAAACACCAAACCTCCATTGCCTTCCTGCTCCGTCGTGAGGGACACCACATCCCCCGACGACAAATCGTCCAACAGAAAAACCAAACTGCCCGATGAGGCGATATGCCCGCCGGTCTGCCGAATGTAATGCGCCTTCGTTTCCGCGCCCACCACGTTATCCCCGTTTACCAAAACCCGGATCTTTGGGTTGGCGCGCGCGCTTCCGCCTTCAATATTGTCGTTGTAGACCAATAGGTAACTGCCGTCCTTCCGCACGTTGATCTCATGGGAACCGCCTCGACCGTAAGTGGCACTGTCGATGGTTTCGTTGGCATCGTTCCAAATAAGTGGCGTTGCCGTCTCGAAATTAAATTCGAAAGCCTCGTCAAAGAGTGCCGAGGAAAAGAGGCCTTCCGAACCGTCCACTTTTTGAACGAAAATCGTCGCCTGCTTTCCGTCCTGAACCACGACCTCCCCGGCGATTGCGCGGAGGAAGGCGTCCACGGTCAAGGTCTGGCCCGGCGAAACGTCGCGCAACAGTCCGGACCAATGCAGCGACGAATTCGTGTGGGCATTGGAATTTCGAATGTAGCCCTGCTCCGCGATGGCGTTCAGCACAGGGGCTCCCCCCACAGCGATACGAATCGCGACCGATGCGCGGGCGACGCCGCTCGCCATCGGCACGTCGACGTAGACTAGATAATTGCCGCCGGACTCAAGGGTGATTTCATGGGAGCCGTCGCTGTGTCCGAATCCCGCATCCTTGCGCGTTGAGGTCCAGGCCAATTCGCGATCCGGTAGGTCCTCGGTTCGGTTCAGATCAGGACCTCCTGTCGTGCCCGTTGCCGTGCCGCTGAATACGGTTGCGGAATCATCGATACGTTCCACATAAAGGCTGGCCATTTCCAATACAGTCAAACCTGCCGGTTGCGCGATGCGATAGGTGCGCACTTCCAGTTCATCGCCCGCCGACAATCCGGTCAACAACGCCGCAAAATGCCCGGAACTCTCGGTAGCCCCACCTGCGTTCCGTAAGTAGGTCGATTGTCCTAATCCGCCGGATGCCGGAGATCCATTGACGTATAGCTCGAATGCGGAAGTGGCCCGTTGCACGGTGCCCTCGCCAAGATCGATGGGGGCAGTGAAGGCGACAAAAAAGTCACCGTCTTCCAGCAAGGTGAGCGTGGTTGGATTCACAAAACTATGGTCAAATTTTGAGGAATCGACCGAAGAAACCACGGTCCAACTAATTGCGGTAGGCTCGCTCACGGCCAAGTCGCTTGAGCCGGCAGCCAATGTGTTTCCTTGTAACCAGGCCGCGTTCTTAACGGCTCCGTAGCTGGATAAACCCGAGCCTAACACAAGGCCGACAACAACTGTTCCAATCCATAGTGATCTCTTCATAGCATAGAATTCGAGCATCACGTAACGGACAGACGACGTCACGACGACGCTTCGTAAAGTTGGTTCAGTGACAAACTGGGAGCCGTGGTTTCAATACTCAAGAAAAAACAGTATGTTTTTCTCCGAAAAGACCGCTTTACGGTAACATTTAGCGATTCAATCCAAAATCAGTTTATTTATCCAAAAGAAAACCTAGGGATTTCAAAAATCGGTCCATTTCGGAGACGGTTTTGTGATAATACTTTCCATCGGATTTGTTCAGATTGAAAAAGCCATGTGGCTGATCGGGGTATAGAAACAGCTCGCTCCGGCTTCCCACTTTTTCCATGTCCCTTTTGAATTTTTCACTGGTTTTCACCGGAATGAGCTTGTCATTGGTTCCCAGAAAGACGATGGCGGGTGCCATTCCCTTGCGGATATTGTGCATCGGTGAAATTTCCAGATAGCGATCCTTGACTCGTTCATAGCCATAACCTTCCGGTCCATTGTCGTAAACCGGGTTGAACAAAACCAGGGCGTTCGGGAGGGGGCTGACCGGTGAGTCGGAATCCGGATCCAAGCCGGGGATGGTGGCGGTTGCCGTGGCCACATGTCCACCTGCTGAGCCTCCGCCGGCAGCAATCTTATGTGAATCGATACCAAGGCGTTCGGCATTTTTTCGGATCCAACGGATCGCGCTTTTTCCGTCTTCCACACATTGGAAGGGAGTGGTTCCGTGGGTGCTTTTAATTCTGTATTCTGCCGACATTGCCACCATGCCCAAGTCCGCCAAGTGACGGCAATGGGGATAAAACTGATTCGGGTTGCCGCCGACCCAGCCGCCTCCGAAGAAGAATACAATGGCGGGGGTTTTAGGCTGCTTTTTTCCTGCAACCGGTTCGAAGATATGCATTTGCAATTCAACCTCTCCAACCTTTTTGTAAACCGCCATTCGATCCGGTTTGAAGTCTGTCCGTGTTTTTTGTTCTGCACCCTGCAGAGTGTTGCAAGTGGTTAGGGCCAGGACCGATGCCGCGATCACGGTGGCTCTTAAGTAGAGGGTAGGATTGTTTTTCATGAAAAGTATTCAAAAGTCTTGGATATTCCGTTATGAAAGAACCTTTTTGAGGTGGAGCAGCAGTAACCATAGGGCGGTGAATATTCGATTAGGTATCGGACAATCCACTGAGAAATCAGGAAGAATATATCAATCCATTCAATTTATGCGACAAAAATCAGACCGTTATCCACGCTGTAGTCAGGGTTTTTTCAGAGCTCCGTTCGTCCTCCTGCTTCTTTCCGGAGTTTTCATCTCACCCTATTCACAGGCTCAGGATTCATCCAGAATTGCGCCGGGATTTAAACTTGAAACCTTTGCCCGACCGCCGGAAGCAACCTATCCGGTTTCCGTAGCGGCTTCTCCTGAAGGAGCTGTATTTGTCAGCGTCGACCTCAACAGTTCCCTGGACCGGAAACCCGATCGAGGAAAGATCATTCGTTGTGAGGACACGGATGGGGACGGCGTTGCCGATCGCTACACGGATTTCGTTCCAAACATCGACAGTCCGCGAGGCCTTTGTTTTGTCGGCGAGACGCTTTATGTGGTGCATCCGCCTTTTCTGACTTCCTTCAAGGATTTGGACGGAGATGGTATCGCCGATGAAAGGGATACATTGATTACGGGATTGGGATTCGATCTTTCCTTCCGCGGTGCCGACCACACTTCCAATGGGGTGAGAATGGGAATCGATGGTTGGTTGTATTTGGCCATCGGGGATTACGGTTTTCTGAAAGCTGTTGCAAAAGACGGAAGCTCATTTCACCTGCATGGGGGCGGAGTCCTGCGGATTCGACCCGACGGCACAGAATTGGAACCCTACGCCCTCTATACCCGTAACATATACGATGTAGCCATGAGTCCAACTCTGGATCTCTTTTCCCGGGACAATACCAATGATGGAAAAGGGTGGGATACCCGGCTTCACCATTTCATCGCCTTTGCCAATCATGGGTATCCTCGACTTTACAAAAATTTTCCAAACGAGCACCTGCAACCATTGGCGGATTATGGAGGCGGATCAGGAACCGGCGCCTATTTTATGGATGAACCGGGATTTCCTGAGGCATTCAACGACAAGCTGTATACCTGTGATTTTACGACACAACATGTCTACGTTCACTCCGTGGAACGTCAAGAAGCCACCTTTCGTGCCGGGCAGGAATCGTTCTATGCCATCAAGGCGATTGATATGGATGTCGATGGTTCTTCTGCCATTTATGTCTGTGACTGGGTCAGGGGTGGTTATACCTACAAGAATCCATCCGTCGGCAGTATTTCCCGAATCACCTATCCCGGGTTGAAGCCCGCTGTCTATCCGAGCCTCAAGAAATCCGACAATCAGGAATTGCTGAAACATTTGATTTCGAATAGTGCTGTTCTGCGCATCAATGCCCAGCAGGAGATATTGAAACGTGGACCGGACCCGGTCTTCCGACGCGGTTTGGTTCAGGTGGTTTCCGATTCAAGCAATCTTCTTTATGGGAGAATAGCCGCCTTATTTACCTACAAACAATTGTACTGGGTGCATGCCCAAAACGATCTGTTGGCTTGGGTTGAAAATGACGACTTGCGTGAGTATGCCTTGAGAGCTTTGGCAGACCGTCAATCCGAAACAGCCTTGGTTCCCTCAGAACCCTTCGTTACCGGATTGAAGGATCCGAACCCACGGGTTCGGTTGCAATCCATCATTGGACTCGCACGTATGGATCGGGTTGAACATGCTTCAGCCATTCTCCCTCTTGCTGTGGATTCTTCCGGTCCGTTGTCTGAAGATATTCAACAACGTTATCAAAACAACCGGGCGATTCCGCATATTGCCCTGAAGGCATTGGTCCACCTGAAAGCGTCAAAGGCCTGTCTGAATGCGCTGGCTGATCCCGGGCTTCAACAAACCGCCTTACGCTGCCTTCAGGAAATGCATTCTTCTCGTGTGGTTAACGGTTTGATCCGGAAGCTGAACAATGCGCAGAACCCAGAACTGAATGCGGGAATACTGAATGCCTTGTTTCGATTGTATCACGTGGACAAAAAATGGGATGCAAAGAAGTGGTGGACAACCCGACCGGACGACCGTGGGCCCTATTTCACTCCGATTCCCTGGGAGATGTCTCCGACTATTCATCGTGCAATAGAAGCAAACTTTGGTGAGGCTGATCCTTCTCACCACAGTGATTTATTTGTCTCCATGCGCCGGAACCGATTGGATCCCGAACAGTTCAATCTGGATGTGAAAGTGGATGAGATTCAAACCCTTGTTTTGGCGGCTAATCCCGGCAGCCTGTCTATTGATCCCCTGAAGAATGCCGCAGTATCCGGCAATCGTACTAT
>LWDU01041215.1_pt1 | contig 11313 bp, 8 predicted proteins | sample 727161 | NCBI WGS metagenome assembly LWDU01 (sample SAMN04566230, study PRJNA314399) | hydrothermal vent metagenome | isolation source: deep sea hydrothermal plume seawater | place: Mexico: Gulf of California, Guaymas Basin | collected 2004-07-11 | reverse complement strand
ATAATTTGCCATGGAGATAAGCGCGATAAATACGAGTAACATAGCCGCTACATTTACAGCCAATCTGAGTCCGTCAGTTGTTCCGTTTGAAATTGCTTCCAGAGCATTAGCCCCCATATCACTTTTTGCTACTTCCAGTTTTGTTTCAAATTCTTCTTTTTCGGGCAACAATATTTTGGCAGCTACTATGGCGGCTGGTGCCGACATCACAGATGCCGCCAACAAATGTTTGGCAAACATGATTTGTTGCACAGGGTCGTCTCCTCCCAAAAATCCTATGTATGCAGCCAATACCCCACCTGCAATGGTTGCCATTCCTCCGCTCATAAGGCATAGCATTTCGGACATGGTCATTTTGTCCAAATAGGGTTTTACAAGTAGTGGCGATTCGGTTTGCCCTAAAAAGATGTTTCCGGCTGCTGCTACACTTTCAGGTCCTGATAGACGCATTATTTTTTTCATCAGCCAAGCAAAGCCGTACACTATTTTAGGAATAATTCCCCAATAATAAAACAAAGAAGTAAGTGCAGAAAAGAAGATTACAGTAGGCAAAATCATAACCACAAAATTGACAAGGGGCGACTCTATCAGTCCTGTTTCAAATGATTTAAACAGGAACATAGTCCCATCTTGAGTGAAGGAAATAATTTTAGTAAATATCTTACCTACAAATTCAAAGCCGGAAGATACAACTGGAACTTTTAGGATGAGTAGTGCAAATAAAATTTGAATTCCCAATCCTTTTGATACCAATGTCCAATCGATTCCTTTTCGGTTTCTACTGAATAAAAACGCAATAAGTAAAAGAGAAATTATTCCAAGAATTCCTCTGAAAAGAGAGGAAATAGAAAATCCGGAAGTGATTGTTGGTGCTACAACTGCCCTTTGATAAGAGTAATTCACGCCATTTTCACTGAGGATTAAATGCGTTTTAGTAATTGTTGTGCTATAATTTCGTATGGGGACCTTTGGCTCAGTATAATTAAAACTTAAAGTTGAACTGTTTAGTTTCCAACTTCCATTTGCTTTTAATGGAACGGCTGAAAGGGCATAGTTAAAAGTTCCATCTTCATTGATAAACATACAATCGCCATCAGTAATTGGTTTTAAATCTTTTCCAGTAGAATCGATTTCATATCTGATGGACTCGAATAACCACTTTCCTTCAATAGTTTGAGAAAAAGTGAAAAGCGAACATAAAACGAAAATAATGAAAAAGTAAATTTTATTCATCTACTTCTCTTTTCTTTTGTTTATCTCATCTCTAATTGCAGATGCTTTTTCGTAGTCTTCCGACTCAATGGCTTTTTTTAGCATTGTTTGAAGCTTGCTTAAAGTAAAATCTTTCAATCCCTTTTCTTTTGGGGCATCCGACTCCTCCTGCTCAAAAGCAATATCATCTTCTAATGTTTTATCCAATATGATACCGGCTTTGCTTAGTACCTGTTCGTAAGTGAAAATAGGGCACTTAAAGCGAACGGCAAGTGCAACCGCATCAGAAGTTCTGGCGTCAATTTCCACTTCCTTTTTCCCTTTTGATTTGCAGAAAAAAGAGGCATGAAAAATCCCCTCATTTAGCGTATGAATAACTACCTTACTAATAGTGATACCGAAAATATCGCCTATACTTAAAAAAAGATCGTGTGTAAGTGGTCTTTCAGGAGGGTCAGAATCTTCCAAGGCCAAGGCAATAGAACGGGCCTCACACCAACCTATAACAATTGGTAATTGCCGTTTTCCTTCCATTTCATTTAAAAGCAGAACATATGCATTGTTTTGGGAATCACTTGTTTTAAGTGCGGAAATATCGAGTTGAATTAACTTCACAGTTTAGTTTTTGAATTTCTTAATTTCTTCAATTAGTTTCGGAACCACCTGAAATGCATCTCCAATTATTCCGTAATCTGCTGCTTTAAAAAATGGCGCTTCTGGGTCGGTATTTATAACCACCATTACTTTAGAGGAGTTTACTCCTGCCAAATGCTGAATTGCTCCAGAAATTCCAATTGCAATATAAAGGTTAGGTGCAACTGCTTTTCCGGTTTGCCCAACATGCTCATCATGTGGTCGCCAGCCAATATCAGCAACTGGTTTTGAACATGCGGTTGCAGCTCCAAGCAAATCAGCTAGTTCTTCAATCATACCCCAGTTTTCAGCTCCTTTCAACCCTCTACCTCCTGATACAATTATTTCTGCCTCTGCAAGACTAACCTTACCACTTGCTATTTCATCTCCTTTTATATTTACATCTCCTTTTTGAGAACCTCCTATTTTTTCAATGCTACAATTTCCTCCACTTTCCACCAATCCGAATGCATTTGGTGCCAGGGTAAGAATTGCTTTATCTGTATTTATGATTGTTTTTTCAATAGCTTTCCCAGAGAAAGCTTTCCTGCTTACTTGCAAAGGAGAAGTGTTAGATGGAAGAGAAATTACATTAGAGCTTATTCCAGCTTTTAGTTTTATTGCCAAGCGTGGAGCAATCATTTTTGAAGTATAGCTGCTTGCAAAAATAATGATGCTTGCATCTGTGGCATGTTCCGCAAAAAGATTGCTTGTTGCTTGACTATCTCCTTTGCTTATACCATTTGCTGAAAGTACTTTGCTAGCACCATAATTTCCAAGTTTTGCTAGTTCATCATCCGTCACTTCTCCAAAAGACAATGCAACTACATCTGTTCCTAATAGTTTTGCAGTTTCACTTGCGTAGGATACCGCCTCAAAAGTACTTTTTCTAAAATTTCCTTTCCAACTTTCTGTATATACTAATACTGACATATTTTATTAAATAACTTTTGCCTGATTGTGAAGTAAGCTAACTAGCTCCGCTTCATTTCCGGCATCTACTAATTTACAAGCACTTTTTTCTGCTGGTTTTTCAAAACTTTCTGATGATGTTAAACTTACCTCTGAGGATGGTTCAATTACCTGTAAAGGCTTTGAGCGTGCTTGCATAATACCTCTCATATTCGGAATTCTTAAATCGCTCTCTTCTACTAATCCTTTTTGTCCACCAATAACAAGGGGCAAGTTTGCCGAGAGATTTTCTTTTCCACCATCAATTTCTCTACTTAATTTTGCAGTATTTCCATCCATTTTCAATCCATTACAAGCATTTACAAAAGGGAGATTTAATATTTCGGCAATCATTCCACCAACAGCTCCTCCATTATAATCAATGGATTCTCTACCTGCAATTATTAAATCTGCTGGATTTTCTTTTAAGTAAGAGCAAATTGCATTAGCAGTAAAATAACTATCTGTTGGTATTGCATTTATTCTTATAGCGGAATCAGCACCAATGGCAAGGGCTTTTCTCATTACCGGCTCAACTGATGCGTCCCCCACTGTGATTACTATTACTTGTCCCCCTGTTTTTTCTTTTAGCATCATGGCTTTTGTTAAGCCAAATTCATCATAAGGATTGATAACAAATTGTATTCCACTGCTATCAAATTTACTTCTATTTTCCGAAAAACTAATTTTGGAAGTAGTGTCAGGCACACTACTAATACATACTACTATATTCATGCTTTCTTTTATAATTTAGTTAAGGTGTGCAAATTTAATGAAAATAAGCAGAATAATAAGAAGGGGATTTATATTTTTTAGAGAGTGTAATAGAAAGTAGTTATTTATTTCACTTTTTCAATTAAAATATTACTTTTGCACCCCAAAATACAGATAAAGAAATATTAATTAAATCTAGAAAAAAATGGAAATTATTGTAAAGTTTTTACCTCTATTTGGAATCTTAGCATTAGGCTTTGTATTCTGGAAAAATGCTTGGGTAACCAAGCAAGATGAAGGTAATGAAAAAATGAAAAGAATTGCAAAAAATATTGCTGATGGAGCAATGTCATTCTTGAAAGCCGAATACAAAGTATTGGCAATATTTGTTGCGGCAGTTGCCGTGCTTTTATATTTTAAAGGAAATGCAGAAGATGGCTCGAATGGAATGGTAGCAGTATCATTTTTTGTTGGGGCTATCTGTTCAGCATTAGCTGGATTTATTGGAATGAAAGCTGCAACAAAAGCGAATGTAAGAACCACACAAGCTGCTCGAACATCTCTTGGAAGCGCTTTAGAAGTTGCTTTTGCAGGTGGTGCCGTAATGGGATTGGGTGTTGTAGGATTAGGCGTGTTAGGATTGAGTGGATTATTCATGTTATATAGTGGACAAGGATGGGAATTAAATGAAATAATAAATGTGCTTTCAGGCTTTTCACTGGGAGCTTCTTCCATTGCACTTTTCGCTCGTGTTGGTGGAGGTATATATACCAAAGCTGCTGATGTTGGTGCTGATTTAGTTGGAAAAGTAGAAGCAGGAATACCTGAAGATCATCCACTGAATCCAGCAACTATTGCTGACAATGTTGGAGATAATGTTGGGGATGTTGCCGGTATGGGTGCTGACCTTTTTGAATCTTATGTAGGTTCCATTATTGCGACAATGGTTTTAGGTGCAGTTTATGCTACCCTGCCAGAATTTTCAAGTAATTTTGATGGATTAGGAGCAGTTTATTTACCATTGGTTTTAGCTGCAGTTGGTATTGTGATGTCAATTATAGGTACATTCTTTGTAAAAGTAAAAGATGGTGGCTCTCCACATGCAGCATTAAATATTGGTGAGTTTGGTTCTGCAGGAATGATGCTTGTAGCTTCTTACTTTATCATTAACGCAATGCTCCCTGAAACCTGGATTGAAGGGGGTGTGCAATACACTGCAATGGGTGTTTTCTGGGCAACTATTGCTGGTTTAGTAGCTGGTTTAGCTGTCGGAAAAGTAACTGAATACTATACAGGAACGGGATACAAACCGGTAAATTCCATTGTTGAACAATCAGAAACCGGAGCTGCAACCACAATTATTGCAGGATTGGGAGTTGGGATGATGTCAACTGCTATTCCTATTTTATTAATAGCTGCTGCAATTTTGGTTTCACATGGCTTTGCAGGACTTTACGGTATTGCAATTGCTGCTGTTGGAATGCTTGCAAATACAGGAATTCAGTTAGCTGTGGATGCTTACGGTCCTATTTCTGATAATGCTGGTGGTATTGCTGAAATGGCTGAATTACCACCTGAGGTAAGACAAAGAACGGATAAATTGGATGCTGTTGGTAATACAACTGCTGCAATTGGTAAAGGTTTTGCCATTGCTTCTGCAGCTCTTACTGCCTTGGCTCTGTTTGCTGCCTTTATGAAAACGGCTGGTGTTGATACAATAAATGTTGCTGATCCGAAAGTGATGGCTGGGCTTTTAATTGGAGGAATGCTTCCATTTGTGTTTTCTGCACTATCTATGAATGCGGTTGGTAGAGCAGCTATGGCTATGATTGAGGAAGTAAGAAGACAATTTAGAGATATTCCTGAATTGAAAGCAGCACTAGAAGTAATGCGTAAATACGATTCGGATATGAGTAAAGCAACCCCAGAAGATAGAGCAATTTTTGATGCTGCTGATGGAGTTGCGGAATACGACAAATGTGTGGATATTTCAACCAAAGCATCTATTAAAGAAATGGTATTGCCAGGATTACTAGCATTAGCAGTTCCTGTTGCTATTGGCTTTGTTGGAGGAGCAGAAATGCTAGGTGGGCTATTGGCAGGGGTTACTACTTGTGGAGTGCTTATGGCAATTTTTCAATCCAATGCTGGTGGTGCTTGGGATAACGCTAAAAAAATGATTGAAGAGCAAGGAAAAAAAGGAACAGAAGCTCATAAAGCTGCTGTGGTTGGTGATACAGTTGGTGATCCTTTTAAAGATACTTCTGGTCCGTCATTAAATATTTTATTGAAATTAATGTCGGTTGTGGCATTGGTTATTGCACCATCTATATCCAATGTTGGAGCAACTGATAATTATGATTATGAAATGACAGACATTGATAGAATGGAAGAAAGTATGATGGCACTACAAGAGAATTTTGATGGTACTAAGCTTCAATTTGAATGTCATAACTATCAGGTTGAATTTAATGGTTCAAGACTTACACTTGTGATAAATACTGCTGCTATTAAAAGTAAAGAACTAGGTGGAATTTTAACTACTGAGAATTATTTGAACTCTAAAGAGAATCCAATCTTAGAATTTTTTGGAGAGGAAGTTCAGAAAACGAACGGAGGAGATTTTCAATATGTTGTAAATGGTAAAATGAAAACAAAATCCTTAATGTTTGAACAGGGTTCAACTCAATTAGCGTTTAATTATGATCAGAAAACCCAAAAGTTAGTTGGGGAGCTTAGGTTTGCAAAGCCAGAGCACTTTGAAGGAATTAAAGGTGTTGCTATCGGGATACTGTTAGATTAATTTACAATTAACTAATAAAAAAAGAGGGCTTAAACCCTCTTTTTTTATGTTTATTTTTTAATAAGTAGTTTTTTTAAGCTGTCTTGAAAAGTCCATGAATTTCAGCATCAATCTTATTAATGACCTCTCCTAAATCTTCTTCACTTTCAGAAAAATTAATATCATCTACATCTACTATAAGTAGTTTTCCTTTGGTATATTCTGATATCCATGCTTCATAGCGTTCGTTAAGTCGAGTTAGGTAATCCAAGCGAATGGAGTTTTCGTAATCTCTTCCTCTTTTTTGAATCTGGCTTACCAAAGTAGAAGTAGAAGCTCTTAAATAAATAAGTAAATCCGGACCTTGAATAAAGGAGTCCATCAAATTAAATAGTTGTTGGTAATTATCAAAATCTCGTGTGCTCATCAGCCCCATTGTATGCAGATTTGGTGCAAAAATAAAGGCGTCCTCATAGATGGTTCTATCCTGAATAAAATCTTTTCCGCTTGCTTTTATACTCAACACTTGCCGAAAGCGACTATTCAAGAAATAAACCTGCAAATTGAATGACCACCTTTGCATTTCTTTGTAAAAATCATTTAAATAAGGATTGTTTTCTACATCTTCATAATGGGCTTCCCATTTATAGTGTTTAGAAAGCTTTGTAGTAAGGGTTGTTTTTCCTGAGCCAATATTTCCGGCAATTGCTACATGCATATTTTTAAAATTTTGACTAAAATAGAAAAAGAAGAGAAATATAGGAATGTAGAATTAGGGTATTTTGATAATCGTTAATAAGTTTTTTTACAAATGCGAAATATTCCGCTAGTTCATTTTTAATATTTCCTCTACAATTTCTCGATTATTTGAAAGTCTTGGCACTTTATTTTGCCCACCTAATTTTCCTTTATCGCCTAACCACTTATAAAAAGTACCACTTTTTAACATTTCAATTTTTGGCATTTTTAATATTAAGTCATTTGTTCGTTTTGCCTGATAATCGGAATTAATAGTTTGCAAAAAATCATCTATCTCTTTGGTGAATATATCCAAATCTTTTGGCTTTTTTTCAAACTCAATCAGCCATTGATGCGCTCCTGATTTATTTTGATTTATATAAAGTGGAGCAACAGTAAATTCTTTAATTGTGGTTTTGGTTTTTCTACAAGCATGTCTTAAAGCATTTTCGGCATTTTCAACTACCAACTCCTCTCCAAAAGCATTGATAAAACTTTTTGTTCTGCCAATAATTTTTATTCTGAATGGCGAAAGATTTGTAAAACAAATAGTATCTCCAATTAAGTATCGCCAAAGCCCAGCATTTGTTGTTATCACCAAAGCGTAAGTTGTATTTAGTTTTACCTGATCTAATCTTATCGTTTTTCTATTTACATGTTTAAAATCTTCCATAGCAATAAACTCATAGAAAATGCCATAATCTAACATAAGTAACATCTCATCAGAATGGGTTTGGTCCTGAATGGCAAAATAACCTTCTGAAGCAGTATAGCACTCCATATAATTCATTTTTGGGTTTGGAATAATTTTTTGGAATTGCTTTTTGTATGGAGAAAAGTTCATTCCACCATGCATATAAAACTCAAGATTTGGCCATACTTCTAAAATATTATCAGCTCCAGTCTTTTCCAAAATTTTGTTTAGTAAAATTAGCATCCATGACGGCACACCTGTTAAACTGCTGACATCTTCTTTTACTGCTTGCTGAACAATTTTCTTTAATTTATCCTCCCATTTAGGAAGTAGGGCAGTTGCTAAATCTGGCGTCCGGTGCATGTTTACCCAAAAAGGGAAATTATTAATTAGGATTGCAGACAAATCGCCATCAATGTAATTTTTTAAGGGGTTTTGGTATTGTGAACCGCCTAGCATCAATCCCATTCCATCAAAAAAAGTTGTTTCCGGATTGTTATTACAATATATCGATAGCATGTCTTTTCCGGCTTTGTAGTGGCATTCTTCTAGTGCTTCCTCAGTAATAGGTATGTATTTACTTTTAGCATTGGTTGTTCCTGATGATTTTGCAAACCATTTTATTTTCCCTGGCCACAGAACATTCTCCCCACCACCTCTTAGTTTTTTGATGTAAGGATAAAAGTCCTCATAGGTTTTTACCGCTACATTTTTATTAAAGTCCTCATAGGATTTAATGGAGGTAAAGCCGTGCTCTTTGCCAAATTCCGTATTTTTTGCTCTGTCAATAAGATTTAGCAAAAGCTCATCTTGCACCTGAAAAGGATATTTTAAAAATAATTCAATCTGATGAATACGTTTTTTCATCATCCAAGAAAGAAAAGAGTTTTTAAATGGCATTCTCATTAGGTTTTAATATTTTTATTGCCATAAAATTACAAAAAATTATGATGAAAGATACGCTAAAAAAAATGGACACAAATTTGCAGGATGTAGTACAATACAAATTAGATATTCATGGAGAAAATATCTTGATGAATGAACTGATTGGCAAGCAAATAAAAATAGAGTGGAGTGGGCAGGTGATTTGTAGTTGCGGTAAGAAAATGAAGAAATTTTATCGTTCCGGCTTTTGTTATGAATGTTTTTATGATTCTCCTCTTGCCTCTCAATCTATTTTTAAACCTGAACTTTGCACTGCACATTTAGGAATTGAAGAAAGAGATTTGCAGTGGGAAAAAACTTTTCAATTGGCGCCCCATTATGTTTATTTAGCAAATTCGTCTGGGATAAAAGTGGGGATTACAAGAGGAACGCAAGGGGTAATAAGGTGGATGGACCAAGGGGCGAGTCAAGCCATTTTGTTTGCAGAAGTTCCCAATAGAAGATTTTCAGGCGATATTGAAGTTGAATTGAAAAAATATGTGGATGATGTTACCAATTGGCGAAAAATGCTTTCTGGAATTCCTCAGCCAGTCGATTTGGTAAAAATGAAAGAGAAACTTTCTGCTTATGTTCCAGAGGAATTGAAACAATATATTTTGCCAGATAATACAGTAACTGAGATTAATTATCCTGTAAGGGAATATCCGAAAAAAATAAATAGCACAAAATTGGAAAGAACACCAACTATTGAAGGAGAGTTAAAAGGAATAAAAGGACAATATTTATTATTGGATGGCGACAGGGTTTTTAATATCCGTTCGCATGAAGGATATATCTCCAAATTCTCTTTTAAAGAAATTGCGCAGGGAAGATTGTTCTAATTAATCTCTAAAATAAAAGGCATTCTTGCCTTAATTTTTTCACCTTTCAATAAATTTTCAACTGACTTAACAAATTTACGATCAATGCCTAAATAGTTAGCAATATATTTACTCTCCTCTCCAGTTATTTCCTTTATAAATGTTTCTAAAGGATTTTCTTTTTTTGGTAGAGAAACAAGTCGGTAATCTGAAAGTTCTGCCAAATCAGCAGCAATGTCAATGGCCGTTTCCAAGCCACCCAAAACATCAACAAGTCCTAAGCGTTTTGCATCATAACCAGTCCACACTCTGCCTTGCCCAATATCATCCACGGCAGCCGTGCTCATATTTCTTCCTTCTGCCACATGGGAAATGAAAGTAGCGTAAATATCCTCAACATGATCCTGAATTTTTGCTCTTTCAAAAGAAGTCAATCTTCTATGCATACCTCCAAAATCAGCATGTTTGCTTGTATTTACTGTATCAATAGTAATTCCTAATTTATTTTTATAAAAATGTTTCATATTTGGTATTAATCCGAACACACCAATAGAACCAGTAATTGTAGTTGGGTTAGCCACAATAGTATTGGCAGCACATGCAATATAATAGCCACCACTTGCTGCCAAATCACCCATTGAAATTACCAATGGTTTCTCTGCTTTTGCCAAAACGGTTTCTCGCCAAATCACATCTGAGGCAAGTGCACTTCCTCCGGGAGAATTCACCCTCAATACTATGGCTTTCACTCTCTTATCTTCTCTCGCCTGTTTGATTGCTTTTGCGGTAGTGACCGAGCCAATACTTTTTAAATCTCCTTTACCAGAATTGATTTCTCCTGTGGCGTAAATGATGGCAATTTTATCTCGGCTGATTTTGCCTTCTTTTTCCACTTTAGCGTTTTTGTATTTTGTAAGGGATATGAATTCCAATTTTGTTTCTTCCCCTAATTTACTTTTTAACTTTTCTTCCAACTCATCCTGATAAATTAGCGCATCCACAAAATGATTTTCCAAACATTTTTCGGCAGTAGTAAGTTCTAATTTATTGGCTAATTCTTCCACTTTGCTTAGCGTTAGGCCCCTTTGGCTTGCAATAGAATCCATAATATTATCAGAAATTGTAGAAAGCAAAAGTGAAATTTGCTCTCTGTTAGACCTACTCATTTTATCTAAAACAAATGGCTCAATGGCACTTTTGAATTTTCCGTGCCGGATAACCTGCACTTCTACATCTAACTTTTCCAATAGCCCTTTATAGAACATAATTTGTGCCGAAAACCCTTTTAGTTCAAACATCCCTTCCGGATTTAAATAAAGTTCATCCGCAACTGAACTGAGGTAATAGCCCTTTTGCGAATAATATTCTGCATAGGAAACAATGAATTTGCCACTTGTTTTGAAATCCAATAATTTATTTCTAATTTCCTCTGTTTGCGAAAGGCCAGCATTTAGAAAAGGTACATTGAGGTAAATCCCTTTTATTCTGTCATCCGTTTTCGCTTTTTCAATATTATCCAGTATGGTTTTTAATTCATCAGGGATATTCATTTCCATATTAGCCAAACTAAGGTAGTCCAAAGGATTATCGGAAGCGCGCTCTACAATCTCTTTGTCTAAACTTATTTTCAAAATTGAGCCCATTTTTACTTTGGTTTCACCCTCATTATCCAAGGAGGAAACAGCAATACTTATGATGCCGATAAATAATAAAACAACTACTACTACCGAAAGCACAATACCCACTATGGTGGACAATACATTTTTAAGAAAAGATTTCATTTTTAATTTTTTGTAAGGGATATGAATTCCAATTTTGTTTCTTCCCCTAATTTACTTTTTAAC